>Ga0138256_10002494_pt1 | contig 19730 bp, 9 predicted proteins | sample KNB2016incub_MG_FD_105486 | JGI IMG/M metagenome (GOLD analysis project Ga0138256, IMG submission 105486) | Active sludge microbial communities from wastewater in Klosterneuburg, Austria - KNB2014incub_MG | ecosystem: Engineered > WWTP > Activated sludge > Unclassified | place: Austria... | reverse complement strand
ACTAATTTTAACTTCTGATTTTTTAGCTGATACTGATTGATTTTCTCAATCATACAGCTGGGAAAGGAGATGTCCATGGTATCGTCTGGCTTACAGGAAAATAGCAAACTAAACAAACATAATGCAATAATAATAGAGAAAGTCTTCATGATGTATTTTTTAATTTAGAAGGGTAAATATAATATGAAATGAATTTCAGGGATAATTTAGTACGTTGTTTTACAAATTTAAGTTTTCACAGACTTTGAGTTTATTTGACTTATAGCACTGCCATCATTATTTCCAAAAAATCAAGCAGCGTTTTATGCTTATAAGGCTTCTATTATATAGAGAAAATACTTTTTTTTGATAACTTTCGACTAATGTTCTATGGCTAATCTCAAATTTTTCTGTTGGTTATCTATTATTCAGCTATTATGTAGCAATGCATTTGCACAAAACAGTCTTGTAGGCGATGGTTTTGGTGGCAGGTTGTGGTATGTACCTTCAAATTATTGTGTTGGCTCATATTCTGCCTATAGTGTGTGTTACACCGATACTTGTGGTAATAGTCTCGCAAACCAACTATACGCATGGGGTTCAAATTCAACTAGGCAATTGGGTATTGATTCAACTGGAGCTTTATTGGGCTCGAATACGCCAACAAAAGTCATTGGAATGAGCAATGTAAAGTTTTATACTTGTGGCTATTATATGGCAGCCATCAAACATGATAATAGTGGATGGATGTGGGGAACCTCAGCAAATGATACAACAAGAATAGCTAAACCATTGAAAGTAGTTGATGATGTCAAGCATGCAGATGCTGGTATATATGGAGTTCATTTTGTACACAATAATGGAGAAGTCTCCAGTATATCTTCAAATCAATATGGAGAGTGTGGCAATGGCAAACGGAATCAACTTTCTTCTCCAATAAATTTAACTCCTATAAAAATGCTCAATATCAAAAATGCTGTGAGAATTGCGTGTACTTTTACAGCAAATATAATCCTACTAAAAGACGGGAGCTTAATGTCTGTAGGTGTAAATGAAAGTGGAATCTTAGGAATAGGTCGAAGTGAAGATAACTTAGTCCACACAATCCCTGTGCCAGTTCAGAATATTTCAAAAGTTGTTGACATCAAGTCAAATACATACTCAATCATCGCATTAGATAGCTTGGGTGACGTTTATACTTGGGGCAATACAAATGATTTAAGATTTTCACAATTGCAGAACAGAAAATTAAATAGACCTACCAAAATACCTCAGTTAAAAGACATTGTAGCAATTTCTGGAACGAATGATGGTTATCACTTTTTAGCCCTAGATTCAGAACAGAATGTATATGCTTGGGGCAATAACTTAGCTGGTCAACTTGGAAATAGTAATATAAATTGGCATCTTAGTCCAATAAAAGTTGCCTCCGGAGTTATTGATATTATGGCAGGTGAATTGTTCAGTTATATAGTGAAAGCAGATGGCTCTTTGTGGTGCTCTGGAAGTTCTCACGAATCTACAAATCGTTTTAGCTGCTCCATTTGGCTCAACTTAAAAGATACAATGAGAACTAGTTTTACAAAACTTAGTCCAGAAAAATTCTTGGGATGTCCAGCTGTGTTTCCAATGCTATCAAAAGTACAAGTAGAAGATAGTTTTTGTCGATCCAATATTATTGTCAACATGCTAGGTGGAAGACCGCCTTATCTATTTAACATAGGAAATGGGAATCAATCAAGTAATGTTTTTAGGAATATATCAAATGGTAAATATACTATTACCATTACGGATGCAAAAGGATGCATGATTACTGAAAATGTTGATGTAAATAATAAACTAAATGTCAGCCCAACATTTGACACAATTCCGCCTATTTGTGAAGCAATTTCTGTAAGTCCGCTTCCTCCAAAATCTAAGAATGGAATCACCGGAACATGGTCACCATCCTATGACAACAGCCAAAGCAAGAAATATGTATTTATTCCTGACTCAGCATTGTGTTTTGATAGTGTCCAATTAAAAGTTGACATTATTCCTTTAGTTACTCCAGAGTTTGATAGTATTCCTGAATTATGTGAAAATCATGCAATCAATCCATTACTAGCAAATTCTAAAAATGGTATTACAGGCAAGTGGAATGAAGTATTTGATCCGACAGTTTCAAAAACATATACATTTATTCCTGATTCTGGTCAGTGTGCAAAAAATCAAACCATTGCTATCAAAATTAATCAGAATCAATATCCAAAGTTTGATCCGATAGCTCCAGTGTGTGAAGGAGATATTATATCACTATCCAACTTATCACTGAATGGAATCTCAGGAACTTGGTTTCCACCATTCAAAAGTGATTCGACAAGAGAATATTTTTTCACACCTGATCCAAATCAGTGTGCAAAAACTACCAGTATTATTATTCAAGTTATACAAAAAGTTATACCAAAATTTGATTCCATTGCCCCAGTGTGTGAAGGAGATATGATTACCATGTCCAAAAGATCATTAGATGGAATAAAAGGATCATGGTTTCCGCCATTCCAAAGTGACTCTACAAGAGAATATTTTTTTACTCCCGATAATGGACAATGTGCAAAAACTATTAGTTTAAAAATTCAAGTGATACCAAAAGTTATCCCAACATTCGACCCAATCATTTCTATATGTGAAGGAGAAAAAATTTCTCTCCCCAATATATCATTAAATGGAATAAAAGGATCTTGGGCTCCTCAAGTATTAAATGATTCTACTGTAGAATATATTTTTACAGAAGAACAAGGACAATGTGCATCATCAGCTGTTATGAAAATAAAAATCAATAAAAAAAATAAACCTGAGTTCCTGCCAATTCCCGATATTTGCGAGGGAGATATACTTTTGCCATTATCAAATATTTCACTCAATGGAATAAAAGGCAGTTGGTTTCCGGCACTTGACAATATGAAGACACAAAGTTATTTTTTTACTCCTGATAACAATCAATGCGCCACTCCAAGCAGTATAATTATTAGAGTAAATGCTAAAACTGATCCTATATTTAACTCCATAAATCCTATTTGTTTTGGCAGTCAAAAAAATCCATTACAAAATACTTCATTAAATGGAATTTCGGGTGAATGGATTCCCACTTTTGATAATCAAAAAACCACGGATTACACATTTATTCCAGATTCACAGTATTGTGCCAAAAATTATAGTCTTAGTATTGCAATACTTCCAAAACAGGGTGTTGAATTTAAACACATAGAGCCAATTTGCAAAGGAGATTATTTAGAAGATCTTCCGACTACATCAATACATGGAGTCAAAGGATATTGGACACCACAGTTGAATAATCAGCAGAGTACCATGTATACATTTCATGTTATAGGTGATCAATGTGTCACTGACTCAACAAAAAATTTGCTCATTATAGTAAATGATTTGCCCATAGCAGATGCAGGAAAAGATACAAGTATATATGAAGGCCAGTCTATAAATCTTCATGGAAAAGGAGGTCTAACTTATCATTGGTATCCAGATACAGATTTAAGCTGTGATCATTGTGAAAGACCTACTTGTAGCGCATTGCAAACGATTCAATATCAACTAGAGGTAACTGACGAAAATGGATGTACTGACATCGATAGTGTTTGGATATTTGTAAATCAGAATATTGATGTTTTTGTACCAAATGTCTTTAGCCCTAACAATGATCAATATAATGATATTTTTACGATCTATTCAGAAGACAAATCCTATTTCATCAGAACTATGAGTATTTATGATCGTTGGGGAGAACAGCTATTTTATGGAACTAACTTAAAGGCTGGTCAAGGATGGAATGGCACATTCAGAGAGAATCAAGCTCTACCTGGAGTATATGTATATATCATTAATGCTGAAAATGAAAGGGGGATAAGAAGGCAATTAATAGGAGATTGTACCATATTGCGATAAATTTTAATAAACGAATTAGTATACATTGACAAAGAATAATTCATAAGTGAATGGACTGTGTTGATCTAAGCTTTAAAATTTTTCAATCATATCATTTCTAACTTTAATAAAAATTTCTATTTTTACAAAAAGAAATAATGAAGAATATAATTCAAACAATACTACTCATATCGTTTTGTAATTTCTGCAATGCCCAAAATGAAATATATCAACTTGTTACCAAAAGTCGCAAAAGCCTAAAAAGAGAAAATTATGAGCTAAAAAAAAATGAATTACATTATTCACTCTCCAAAGAAGGTGAATTCCTAAGAGATACAAGCATTGTTCTTGGTGGTGAAAAAATTGCATGTAGCTATTCCTATTCTATCATTTATAAACATAAGCCCAACGAGAATATTCAGTACAAATTAAATTCAGATCAAGTATTAGAATTTTATTCAAGAGATAGTTTTAATTCTATGGATCAAGTCGTATTAAATGAAACAAAATATCCTTTGATGGGCGATAGCCAAAGTGATAAGTTCACAAGGATCTTCTATAATGCAGCTAATCAAATAACACAACTTGAAAATTCTAAATGTGGTAACTGTTCTAATGATTTAGATTGTGAAATGAAGTATTATGAAAACGGCTATATCGAGTCAATTGATCTAAAAACAAGCATTATCTCCACATTAATACAATCCACAAAAGAAGAGAATCAGATCAAATATGTTGCTACGATTATATTAGGAGAGGAGTTTAAAGAAATGCAGAATATGCTCGGTAAAGCTGATGAAAACGATGCTGGATTTAAATTTAAAACTAAACAAGTACTTCATATAGGAATCCAAAACAATCCAGATACTATAATTAGTTATTTATTTCAAAATGAAAATAGTAGTTTTTATAAAACGTATTTTGCTTTACTCACCAAAGTTGGAGATGTCTTAGAAGAGATTTCCTTTAACCAGAATGGGGATATACTTAAACATATTACAATAAAGTACAATGAAAGTAATCAAATCATTGAAAGAAAAAATGTACTTAGTGATCAAAAATTTACAAATACCTTTGATGGTTCAAAACCTTTAATAGAATTTAATGAAGATGGCAGCTATAAAAAATTCATTTATGAAAATAATATCTGCAAAGGATATTATAGCTATTCGGCGGCAACAAATGAAATCCAAGAGATTGTGATTTATGAGAATTAAACGATTAACAAAAAATCTTTTTTGAAAAGTTATGATAAACAGCTTAGTTCAATTAGCTTGTTATAGCTTTGAATCAATTAGACTGATGAAGTTTGTTAAAATTGGGATAATCTATCTTAATTTTGTTTTATTTAAAATTAAGCAATAGAGAAACTATATCAGAACTTAAATCAGTACTTCGATCGTAATGTAGATATCTCATCTCTATTTGATCCCAATGCTTCACTCCCCAAACGCCATCTAGTGGCTTCCACTTAATCCCTAATCCAAATCCTTGACTTGTGAATGATGAAAGGTCATAATCACTTGAATAAAATTCTTCTTTAATGGAATGCTCTTTATATTCTGCAAAATCATCAATAGCACTTTGTTGATAATATCGATAACTTGGTGTCAATGTCAAAAATGGACTTAGTTTAATTGCAAGTTCCAATTCCATTGTATTGGCTTTTAGTCCCCAATCATCTTTATAAAATCGATAAAAAGTCCTTGCAACCAAGTGGTCACCAAAGAAATAATTAGCTCGAAATCCTAAAGGTAATTTCATTCTCGTAGAGGGTAAGTTTTCTATGAATACTTTAGTCGTATCCTTAAAATAAACTCTATGATAAGGGGTAGATAACTGTCCTTTTTGAAGGTTTGGTTCAAAAATTAAAGCAAGTTGAAATCGTTTATTTACAATATGCGATAATGCCAATGTTAAATCAAAAGTATTGCGAGGCTTTGAGATATTTCTTTGTCTGAATTGCCCTTGTCCAGATGACGAACTACGAAGCTCTATTGGATAAATTAGTTCCCATTGATCTAAAAACACACTGGCTTTAACATTAACATCAGTTTGTTTTTTATTAAATGACTTACCATAATTTATACTACTACCAAATGAAGTATAATCCCACTCTTTTGAAAATGAAATATTTGCGCCTAATGAATTTCCAGTCTTTTCGTTGCTCCTATTCCATGAAATAGAAGGATAAAATCTTTGATCATTTCCTGAAGCGCTGCTTCTAGTTGATGGATCGATATTATTTGATGAGGCAGAAGAATAGGTATCAAATCCAAGCTCTATTCCGATCTTATGAATACGATTTTTTTTATCCTTATGACTAAAAAACAAATCAAATGAATTGGAACTGTCATTAAGTTTCTCAGTGCCAATACCACCTGTTACCGCTGAGTGATTTCCATTTTGTGTATAATAGCTACTAACTAATGTTGCTTCTTCAAATTTTAATTTCTTTAGTTTAAAACCTGTGTTATCCTCTTCGGATTGTGAAAAGGCCGAAAGAATTTTAAACAAAACAAACAATATTATTAAATTTATTTTTTTCATTTTATGTAAAATTTTTAAAATTAAATTTTAATTATCAATTACATCCACAACCACCACCAGATTTCCCCCCAGTTGCTCCTGCAGCCCCTTCTCTGTACAACTGAAAAGCATGTTCAAATTTTTTTCCGGTTCTTAGTGACAGTTCCATATCACTATCATTGATATACATCCTTTGATACTCAGATACTGTAGCGCAAGAAGATAACATCAACATGGCAGCAGCTACTATAAAAATTCCTTTTTTCATTATTTGATATTAATATTATTTGAAAAATATATTTTGCCATAATCATCAATGATCATACATGCTATATCTTTTATTTGATTTATCATGTATAATCCAGCATTGATCCCCATGACCATCACTGGAGTTGCCATTGCATCAGCAATTTCTGCATGACTACTTATAATCGTTACACTAGAAATTCCAGTTATTGGCAATCCTGTTTTTGGATTGATCGTGTGGGAGTATTTTTTACCATCAATATTTATAAATTTTTCGTAGTTTCCGCTTGTAGCAATTGCTCTTTCTGAGATGTTCATTTGGGCAATGGATCTTAGCTTTTGATTTGGATCTGCAATCCCTACTGTCCATTCACTTCCATCGATTTGCCTTCCCCATGTACAAAGGTCTCCTGCTGCATTGACGATTCCATTTTTAATTCCTAATTCCAATAACTTTTTTTTAGCCATCTCTGCTGCATAACCTTTTCCTATTCCACCAAAACCTATCCTCATTCCTTTTTCTTTAAGGAATACCGTAGAGTTTTTTTCATTGAGTAAAATATTTTTATAATTGATCAGCCTTACACTTTTTCTTGCGATTTCTGCAGATGGCAAAGACGTCATACTAACATCAAAATTCCACAAAGACTTGTCGATTGAGCCATAGCTCAAATCAAAGGCGCCTTGAGTAATTTCAGAAATTCTATTAGCTCTTTTTATTAAATCAATTAGTTCCTGATCGACCTGAACAGGTTTAATTCCAGCATTCTGATTGATCTGATTCGTTTGACTACTTTCAATAAATGTAGTTAATAATTTTTCAATGCGTTGAATTTCCATAATGGCAATTTGTATAGGCTCTTCAGCCGATTCTTGGCTATCAGCAATAATACAAATTTCAAATTGATTTCCCATCAATTTTTTTTGCTTACGAAAGACTTCCATTTCTGAAAATAAACTATTTGATTTGGCTTAATTCTTTTACAAAATCTCTTTGACTCATTTTTACCAAACCTTCCCAAGATTTTAGAACTTCTCCCTTTTCATTTAATAATAGGGTCATAGGAAAAATAGCACTTTTATTGAATTGACTCGCCAAGAATTCATTTTGTTTTTGAACTTCTGCTGATAATTTGTTTTTCTTTTTTCTAGGAAAATCAGCATTCACTAAAATTAAGTGTTTTTCAGCATAGCTTAAAAATTCTGAAGAATTAAAGTAATCTCTCTTCATTTTTATACATGGAATACACCAATCAGATCCTGAAAAACTTAGTAAAATATATTTATGCTCACTAACGGCTTGAATTTTAGCTTTATTAAAATCAGTAAGCCATGTTTGAGAAGGGTTATTAACTAAAAAATGTGTAAAAAGCAAAATCAAATTTAACATAGGACAAAAACAAGAAATTCTTTATTTTGATTGTTCATCATTTTAATTCTTTTACAAATATTATACTGAAATGGACAATTCGTCTTCAAATTTTAAATAAGCTCTATTTAAAATAATTTAAAAATTTATAAAAGCAAGAGAATCAAAGTCATTGATATAAATCGCCAAAATCTTATTAAAATAAAACTTTTCTTGTACTTAATCTTTAGAATATTTTTAATGCTGAAATCATTAAATTACTTTAAAAAGAAAACTCAGACAATGAATAATGATTTCTGAACTAAGATATTGAAGCTTTATTCAATGACTTCTACATTTCAAAGTCGGGATGTGGGACTTCAACCATTCCCAAGATATTAAATTTTATCTCATTCTAAAGCGTTTTTACAAAAAGACAGAAAAATAAATCACATTTTTGAAGTTCCAAGTAAACTTACTAATAATCTAACAAGCATCTTTTTATAATATTAATAAATTTATAATATTAGAAACTATTTATATTAGTAAAAAAAAAATAAGAAAAACTATTTGGAAATAAAGCGCTAATATGAATAGCTTTGGGGCATGAAGATGGGGAAAGGATCTCCAAAAGATATCTTCATTTAATAACAAATTCACAACTCAACTCAAGCCTTATTTATTCCCGATGTACTACGAAGTAGGAAGGAATAAGGCTATTTAACCAAACTCGAAACGGTATAATTTTTAAACTTAATTATTGAATTATATATACCGTATTATGAACAGACCAAGCTTTACATTGAGTCAGGCACCATTAAGAAAAATAATCTTGATGGTATTTCTTATTATTCAATTATCATGCCAACTTTTTGCTGGTATCTTAATTGATCTCAGCCCAGGCACAGGAGCGCCTCCATCTACCTTAGGTTCGTGGACAATGACACCTTTTGTAGCCGATTCGAGACCTTTTCCAGCTGATGTGACATCTGTACCTTATAGTGCCACTTGTCCTGGTGAAATTAGTTTCACAGCGACTGGAGCTCCATTTCCTGTCCACCACCAACGAATTGGTCAAGTCTGGGGAACATGGAGCCATGGATATCTTGGCGATGTATATTCTACATCCTTAGCAGTAATTACTATTAATTTGCCTGCAGGAACCAATGCTTTTTATTTTTACACTGAAGGTAATATTTTTAATACTTTTAATGTAATTGCAACAGCTAATGATGGGACCAATTCTGGACTTTTTCCTGTCAATTCTAATTCTGGTGCTCAATATGTGGGATTCTATACTACAGGAGCTTCATGTACTTTGACATCTATTACAATAACTTATCCTGTTGAAGCTTTTGGTTTTGCCGTAGGAGAATTTGGGATTAATCTCAATGTTCCTCATATAGGTGCAATGGTATGTGATGATGATATTCAAGTGAGTTTGGATGAATCTTGTCTTGCGACTATCGAGCCAAGTATGGTTTTAGAAGGTGAAGAATTTCCTTGCGGCGTGCCAAATTATCAGATCATTGTTTCAGATTGGAATACTGGCGCTGTTATAGACGACCATCCTGCACCATGGCCACAATTGGGAATCAATAGAATAGGAGGAACTTATAAAGTTTTGATCATAGATCCATTATCAGGGAATAGATGTTGGAGTAAAGTTCGAGTTGAAGATAAACAAGCTCCTATACTAATATGTCCTGAACCAGCATCTCCTTATTGCTTTCAAAGTATATCACCAGATATTTTAGGGACACCAACAGTTATTGAAAATTGTGGTACTGCAACTTTAAGCTATTATGATGTCATTGAAAAAGGTTCATGTGTACTTGGATATGAAAAAAGAATATTAAGACATTGGGTTGCTATTGACAATTCAAACAATAAAGGAGAATGTATTCAAATTATCACAGTTAGACTTTCTGATTTAATTGCAGTATCTATTCCGCCGCATTATGATGGCTTGGTTGGAAATAAACCGATGTTGTTGTGTAATGATAAGTTTGATGCAAACAAAGACATTAGTGCACATCTTGTAGCGAGTCCAGTTTGTGTGGATGGATATCTATTGGATTCTGCATATTATCTGTTATCAGGGAATAGAAGACCAAAAGTATTGGGATGGAATTCTATTAGCTCTGGAAAATACTCAGGCAATCCTAGTCCAGATCCGATATTTTATCCTGAACATTTAAATTGTTGGGATAATAATACCCATATTATGTGGGAAGGAACTGGCAGACCAGGTAATGATGCCTGTACCAATATTGCATCAACTTTTTCAGATATCAAAATTAATCTAGCAAAAGATAATTGTGATGCAGGTGATGTCGGTTGCTATAAATTATTGAGAACTTGGACAATGGTAGACTGGTGTACGAGCAATGTTCGCGAATACAGTCAAATAATAAAAGTGATGGATACATTAGGACCACAAATCCTATATCCAGATTCAATAGTAGTCGGCACAGATATATGGCAATGTAATGGAAAATGGGCTGTTCCAGCGCCTTGGATCAAAGATGATTGCTCTAGAACGATTAGTTATTCAATTAGACTTTCCTATGGTACTTTATTAGGAAATCAAATCGATGGATATATCGCTACTGACTTACCTCTTGGATGGCAAGAAGTGTGGATTGTAGCTGAAGACTGCTGTGGAAATGTTTCTGAGAAAAAAATTATAATAGATGTACAAGATGATGTAGCACCAAATGCAGTTTGTGAAAAGCGCACTGTTGTAAGCATCACTGGAAACTTGAGCCCTGGAGAAAATACAGCGAAAATTTTTGCTGAATCATTCAATGATGGATCACATGACAATTGTGCTAGTCACTTATATTTTAAAGTGATCAGAATGGATGAATTAAATGGAACATTGAGTGGTAGTAATACTGCAAGTTCTTCAATATGCAATGGTGCAAATGGTGATGATGATGCTACAAGAAGTGGTGATCAAGTTTACTTTGATGACTTTGTAAAATTCTGTTGTGCAGATGTAGGCACTACGACAAGAGTGGTATTCAGAGTATTTGATACAAATCCTGGATCTGGTCCGATTCCTCCTGCGATGATGTTGCCCGGTGGATTTTTATGGGGAAGGTTTAGTGACTGTATGGTAGAAGTGGAAGTTCAAGACAAATCAATACCTACAATAGTAGCGCCACCAGATGTAGTCGTGAGCTGTATGTTTTGGTTTGATATTAATAATCTATCCAATCCAAAAGATTCTACCTTTGGTAAAATAGTAAATGATATTGCTTGGAGATCTAATGTAAGAACCAATGATATTGTATGTGAAAATTACTGTGTCGCACATCCAATATCTGGATATCCTGGTTATGTGAGTGGACTTCCACCGACACAACAGCCAGCATCAAATAAAGCTTGTAATTTTTATAATAATTTGTATAATGTATCGCATCCTGATAATAAATATGACTTATTATGGGGAACCGATGGATATATTTTATCTCCATGCGGCTTAGATCCATTGGTGAATGTTGAAGACATGAGGGCTTGTGGTGTAGGTAAAATATTGCGTCACTTTATTGCAAGAGGTGCTGGTGGTGCATTTGTTAGAGCCACTCAAACGATTTGGGTTGTAGATTGTGATCCATTTTATATTTCAGCTGTAAAATGCGATACTGACGATGATATCATCTGGCCAAATTGTGATCAAGCTAGTACTTTAACTGGTTGTGGTGCCAATACAAGTCCAGACAATCCTGCTTTGGGCCGACCAAAAGTTGTGCCAGGAGCTGATGATCACTGCGCTTTATTAGCAATCAATTATGAAGATGAAATATTCAATATTGAAGCAGATGCATGTTACAAAATTTTAAGAAAATGGACTGTAATCGATTGGTGTAATTATGATCCAATCAGATCTCCAAACACAGGAAGATGGAGCTATACTCAAATCATCAAAGTAAGAGACGAAGTTAGTCCTACTGTAACATGTATTACAGGCCCATGCTCACCTGCTGTAAGAAATCCAGTTACAGCTAGATGTATGAGTCATGTTGAAATCACAGCTTTAGGTGCAGACTCATGTACACCAGAAAATTGGTTATTCTATGAATATAAATTAGACTTATTCAACGATGGCGTGTTTGAATATAGAGTAGGAGCAAATACAAAGTTAGCTCATGCTAGAGGTGAATTACCAGCATTTAGAAACAATCCATTTGCAGATGATGAAACAAAAGGATTTGATGCAACAGGTACTTATCCTATAGGTAAACATAGATTCCAATTCTATGTAGAAGATGGTTGTGGAAACATTACAAAATGTGATACAGTAATTACTGTAAAAGATTGTAAAGCTCCAACACCATATTGTCTTACTGGGCTTATCACAGTACCGATGCCTGCTTCTGGTTGTGTAGACATTTGGGCTAAAGACTTGAATTTAGGTAGTTATGACAACTGTACTGATGTAAATAATTTGAAATACTATTTCAATGGAGATACTTCAAAGAAAAGCATTCGTGTGTGTTGTGAAGATTTTGTAAAAAATCGTATCAAAGATCAATACTTCCTTGATGTAGAAATGTGGGTTGAAGACGAAGAAGGAAACAGAGATTTTTGTAAAACTACGATCATAATTCAGGACAATGGATTGTGTCCAGATCCAACTACATTTACAAAAAGCAATATCTCTGGTTTGATTAAAACAAGTGATAATAAGCCAATCAAAAATGTTGATGTGGATTTGTATAATCAAGGAGCGCTTTTATTGAGCAACAAAACTTCAAGCAGTGGATCTTATACTTTCCAAAACCTTAAAGTCAACGATGACTTTATTGTGAAACCAGTATCAAAAGAAGATTACCTCAATGGTATAACCACTGCAGATATAGTTAAGATACAAAAACACATACTAGGTCTTGAGAAAATTACAGAATCTTATTTATTGATTGCTGCTGATGTGAATAAAACAGGAAGTATCACAGCTGCCGATCTTGCAGATATGAGAAAATTGATATTGGGCACATCGGATAAATTTGCCAAATCTTTCTCTTGGATTTATATTCCTACTGACTTTCACTTTACTGATCCAACCTATCCATATAACTATCCTACTGAGAAAGTAGTGAAAACAGAAGAGGAGGCTATGTATTCTAATTTTGTAGGGATTAAGATGGGTGATATCAACAGATCAGCAAGTTTGGATTTTGGTACGAATCTAGAGACAAGATCAAATGAAAAATTAAATTTAACTATAGATAAATCAGAGTTAGTTGCTGGTGATCATTACACGATGAATTTATTCTCTGATAATTTTGAATCAATCACTGGAATGCAATTCACATTAAGCTTTGATCCAGAAGTATTAGAATTCACTGGAATAAATTCTGCTGCAATCCATCTAGATGAATCCAATCTTGGACTACAACAAGTTAATAGAGGTAAAATCTCTGTGAGCTGGAATGCAGATCAAGCTTTGAGTTTTGATAGAAATAAAATATTGGCAAGTCTACAATTCAAAGTTAAGCAAAGCAGCAATGTGGAATCAGTATTCAATATTAATTCTGATATCACTGCTTCAGAAGCATATCATGATGATCTAAAAGCAATGGATATCACCTTGTCTACTAGATCAAAAGAGACTGCAACATCTGATAAGTTTGTTTTATATCAAAATAATCCAAATCCATTCAAAGAAGAAACACAAATAGATTTCTATTTGCAAAACCAAATGCCTATCACACTGTCAGTTTATGACATTGCAGGAAAAGTGATTTTCATAAAAGAAATGAACGGTGTCAAAGGGATCAACTCAATTCATATCAATAAATCTAAATTCCCATCAAGTGGAGTTTATTTCTATCAATTGGATTCAGAAAATCATACCGACACAAAACGCATGATTCTTCTCGATTAAGATTAACATAATCCTTCCCCCCGTGGATATATCAAACCTCCTTGAATAATTTCAGGGAGGTTTGTTTTTTAGGATATAATAGTTGAGAATATTGTATACAAAAACTTTTATTTATCGAAACAAAATATCACTTTATCTAATTCATTAATAGACGATAAAATTTGTATCAATGGAGAATAATCTTGAACTCTGTATAGCTCTTTACGAACAAGAAAAATCCCAATTGCAATTCATGATAAAAGAATGTCTTGATGATGTAGAAGGTCCATATTATCTCACAGCTCATTATTATCAACAAGCCCTATTCAAAACTAGTAGAATTCTTGACAGGCTATATAAAATAAAGGATCCGCTTTACTCCCCAAAAAAGTATATGCAAGATAGAATTTCAAATGCAGAAATAAAATTAGAAGATTTAAAAAAGAATGGAATCAATAATGAATACATTTTTAAACTAGCTGATTCTGCAGCACTAAAACAAACTTTATTAAGTTATCTAAAAAATGAGCTAATGCTAGATTTGAATAATTTAAAAAATAAACTAGCTAATCTAGAATTATCTCCAACCGAAAACAAGCTATTTGAAAATGATAATATATTAACAAACTTCCTTCGCGATCTCATTGAAAAAAGAATTTCCCAATTCAAATTAATTTTAAATCGTTCAATCAATTTTTATCTACATTTCTTTTATAAAAAGAATCAGGTAAATATAATGTTCCCTAATATCAGATTTCTGCTAAAAAATCATCATTTATGGAAAAGTCAAATCGACCATCTTCAAAAAATTGGATTCATTCAAGTAAATTCAAATAGACTCCAATATTCTTTAAGAATATCTAATATAGAAGATATAAATAAAATTAAACTTCTACTTACTAAGATTATTTACGAAGTATTTTTTGAAGATCAATTTCGAAATGAACATTTTATTGAATATTAAAAAGTGGACGATCTGGCTAATAGGGCTGCTGTTGATGGTGGTGAAGCAGTTAGAGATAGAACATAAAATGCTCATTATTTAACAAAAATACATTGAATTAATGTTTAATGTGTTAATTTTTTGGATTATTCGAATTAAATAATTATATTTGGACTAATAAAATACCTTAACTATGCACAAGAGACATTATTTATGCCTACTTATCGCGATTAATTTTTTTTGCCAATTTTCTTTTGCTCAATCATGGAAATCTTTAAATGGTCCAATTGGAGCTGATATTTCTGCATCAATGATAACGAAGGACGAGGGTAATATTTTTGTTTTTACCTCAACGGAAAGAGCATTTATTTCAGAAGATAAGGGTAAAACTTGGACCGAGTATTCCAATGGCATTCAAAAGGTAAATTATAGATATAAGAGCGCTATAAAAGAAAGTCCAACTGGTGAAATATTTTTAGCATATAATGAAAATCTATATAAATTTAATAATTCTAATAATACCTGGGATAAAAAATATAAAGCTATTGATTATATAGAAGATTTCAGTTTTTCACCTGATGGAGCAAATATTTATTTAGCGGAAAATAACCAATTTTTAATTTCAAAAAATAGTGGCCCTTTCAATAAAGTAACTAATTGGTCGACACACTCTGCAGAGCTTTTATGCCTTGGAAATAATAATAACTTCGTAAGAAGAACGCAAGGATCTACTGGCGAAATCTGGAAATTTAATGATGATGGATCTCAATTGAAAGTTATCTTTTACACTGCTTGTTGTCAAAAGTTATTTCATCATAAAAAGAGTAATATTATATTTGATTTACAAAGTTCAAAATATAGCTACTCTATTGATTTTGGAACAACCTGGAATACTAAATCTTTTCCTAATAATTTATCTTTTGATAATTTTTTGGAATTAAATGATGGCACTCTCCTAGCTAATTATAGAGGATTATTTTATATTTCACAAAATAATGGTGATACCTGGAATGAGAGCTCAGAATATTTAAATCCCTACATCAAGAAAATAATTTTTAATTTTAATGATAAAATTAGTATTTCTAAAGCTGGTGAAATCATTGTAAATTCAATATATTTTGAACCAAATCAAAAGGCATCATTTATTGAACTTCCAGTAATTGAAGCTTTAATTCAAAATGTTAATGTTTTATCGAATAGTAATTGTTATGTTTCATTATATACCGGTACTCAATTCACAACAGATGAAGGGAATTCTTGGAAAACTATTTATCCGACAAAATATGATCGATATATTGCATGGAGCGATGGATCAATAGGTATCTATAGTTATTATTCTGATTCACTCTGTATTTCAAATGATTTTTTCAGTACGATTATCAAAAAAAAATTACCTACTAATAATTTGCCTTATAGATTAATGCTTGACAATAAAGAGAATATTATAATGTTGAGATTCGATTCAATTTTTGTATCCTATGACAGAGCAGATAGTTGGGTTGCAAAAGGTAGATTTAATGTATCTTCTGGTTTTGATAAACTAAAAATTTCTAAACAAAATATTTTATACAGTATTGAAGCATTTAGTAATATATCTTACTCTTTGGATTATGGATTGAATTGGAAGTCAATCAATTTACCGAGACCATTATTCATTTCTGATATCTATTTGACAGCAAATAATGTATTCTATTGGATAGAAGAAGATATTACAGGAGATTATTTAATAAAATATACTCATGATTTTGGTAAAACTACCCAAAGTTATGGTATTCCAAGAGAATATAAATTACTACTTGTTGATGATTATGATAACTTATATTTCAAAACTTCTACATTGACAGAATTAAAGGTAATTAATATAGTTAACAATACAGAGAAATCATTAAGTTTACAAGGCTTAGACCTAATTTCAAATGATAACTTAACTATCTATCAAGGCAAAAACGATTATTTATATGCCTATAAAACCTATTCTCCATTATATAAATTTAGTGAAAAAATACAAAACGATTATTCAAGATTAAATAGCTCAATTTATATAGATCAAAACGATGACTGCAAAGTTAACAATGCAGAATCACTAGCCAAGTCAATTAAATTAGAATTAAAAGGTAAAAATAACTACTATTCCTTATCCGCCTTAAATGATGGAAAGTATTTAGCCTTTGTTAGTCCAGATACCTACGAAGTAAAGATTAAAGACAAAAATTCCATCTGGGAATTATGTAATTTTCCAACACAACTTCAAGTGCTTCCAAATCAGAATGTGGTTCTGGATAGCCTTATCATCAAGCCAAAATTAAATTGTGTTGATTTGATCACAGGATTAAGTTTAAGCAGATTAAGGAGATGCTTTGAAGGGAATCAAGCATTTATTAGCATTCGAAATGAAGGCACTATTGATGCAAAGGAGACAAAAGTGGAAATTATTTTGGACGATTACTTTACTGATATTACTTGCAGCTCCACCCCTGCAAGTTTAAATGCAAATCTATGGACATTTAACATCCCAACAATTAAAGTTGGAGAAACATTTCGCATCACTTTTACATTCAAAGTGTCTTGCGATGCAAGATTGAATCAAGAACATTGCATCAAAGGAATCATTGAAGGTAAGAATGATTGCTTCCTTCCACTTCAAGTTTCAGACACAATAATTATTTGTGATGAAAACATCGGTTCATTTGACCCAAATGATAAAATGGTTTACATCAATGGAATTCAAAGCACTACTTTTCACAAGACAGATAGTGTGTTGGAATATCTCATCCGTTTTCAAAATACAGGAACAGATACTGCTTTTACAGTTGTGATCAAAGATCAATTAGATTACAATCTAGATTGGAGTAGTTTAACACCAATTTCTGCTAGTCATGATTATAGTTATTTCTTAAATGATGATGGAACGATGGAGATCAAATTTGCAAATATACTATTGCCAGATAGCTCCATTAACTATATTGGATCCAATGGATATTTTAAATACAATATCAAACCAAAGAAAGATATAAAAATTGGAACTAGCATTTACAACAAAGCTTCAATTTATTTTGATTTCAACGAACCCGTGATTACCAATCTCACACAAATTCAATTGGTCCCAATATTAGGAACAAAGGAAATTAAGTCTCAAGAAACGGTACAACTCACAGCCATTCCAAATCCATTCTCAGAGTCATGCACAATAGATTTACCAGATCACTGGAAGAATAAAAATCTACAATATCATATCGCAAGTAGCGAAGGAAAACATCATTCTAGCCATTATACAAATGCCAGAGATATTACGATTCAGAGAGATGATTTAAAAGCTGGTATTTATTTTGTTTACTTGATAGATGATCGGGGCAATAGGGCTTATTGTAGGGTGGTGGTGCAGTAGTATTTTTCAATATAAACCTGAATATCTCTTATTTGCATAAGTGCAATTATGATTTTTTATATTTGCAGTTAGACCCTTAAGTGCAAATATAGGTATTTATAATTGCAGTTTTATACAGTTATTGGTAAAACTCAATCGAAAAGGCACAGTTCAAATTTGATCCAAATGAAATCAAATTTTGCTTGAAAAAGATCCTAGCTCTGGAATTGATATCCTAATTGTAAATTTATTAGCAAAATAGCAGTGTTTAATCTAAAAATCGTTTCCTTTTAAACTCTAATGTTTGACTAACTTTTTTGTATGAGTGATTTTTCCATCTGATACATTAATTAAGTAAATCCCTTTGTCGTACTGCGAAACATCAATAACAATATCTTTCCCTAATGACGAATAAATTTGATGGCTTATTATTCGACCTAGATTATCGTATATTTTAAGAGAATACTTTTCTCCTGACTCGCTTGAAAAATTTATTGTAACATTTGAATTTGATGGATTAGGTACTAGTTCAAAAATATCATCATCGGTAGGAATTGAATTTTTTACTTGAACTAACTTTTTGCAAGTAAAGCCTCCTACCAGTTTTGACATTTCATTGCACAAGTAATTGTAGCGATCGACTTCTATCGCATTCAATTTTCCAGATAGCAAATTTTTGTTTTCTAATGGATCTGCTATAAGATCATAAAACTCCTCAACACCATAGTCAAATCGAATCAATTTGTATTGTAAATCGCGAATTGATTTTCCATCTGCACTATCTGTGGTAAGCTTAAAGATCTCACTAAATGCCCAAGGGCGAATACTGTCGCTTTGATTTTTTATTATGGGCAACAAGCTTTTGCTATCGACAGGCTTATTGGATGGTATTTGAGATTGCCAATTTGTATAGCCAAAATTTTCTACAATTGTAGCAAATAAATCTGCTGTATTCACCAAGGCATCGCTTATTCTTCCTTTGTTCACTACAGTCGGTCCTGATATAATCATTGGCACATTAACCCCATATTCGTACACTGTTCCTTTAGCCTTGTTCTGATCTGCAATCTGCGCTGTACGCGTCGAATTTCCATTATCACCAATAAAAATTATATCAGTGCTATCCAATTTATTCATCACTTTCAAGCTGTCAAACAGTCGACCCATTTCGCGATCCATTGCTTGAATCATGGCTTTGAAGTATTCTTTCGGTTTATCTCGAATATCTGTTGCTGTACCAGTTAAATTTGTAAATTTATGAAGATCCGCTGGTGGCAAATGGAGAGGATCGTGTGGCGCATTGAATGCTAACCATATAAAAAAGGGCTTTTCTTTATTTTGTGCTTTAAGCCAAGTAATCATATTGTTTACATTCTCTGTTGTAGCATATGTCGTCACATTACTCAATACACCATTTGTATATTTTTGCCAATTGGTAAAACTTGGCAATTGGCCTATAAATGGTCCTTCACTCCAGTCATATCCTAGTGCAAGTGGACTGGTAAGGTTTACAGCAGGCATTGGCTGT
>Ga0138256_10002493_pt1 | contig 19734 bp, 23 predicted proteins | sample KNB2016incub_MG_FD_105486 | JGI IMG/M metagenome (GOLD analysis project Ga0138256, IMG submission 105486) | Active sludge microbial communities from wastewater in Klosterneuburg, Austria - KNB2014incub_MG | ecosystem: Engineered > WWTP > Activated sludge > Unclassified | place: Austria... | reverse complement strand
GGGGGACGGCGATAGCGTAGACCCCGCCCCTGGCCTTCCGTATCGACTCGCTTTTGTTCGACCAGCTCGCCCAATCGACGTTGCAGCGTGCGGCGGCTGACAATGTCGGCCAATGCGGCATGCAGATCGTCCATGCCCACTCCGTCCGGATGCCGGGCAATCTCGTCCTCGATCTTGCTAGTCAGGTCCTCGGGGAGTTTTTTGGGCATGTATCACCTTTTATTGGCGCGCATTCTATCATTCGTGCCAATAAGGTAAGCTTATTGGCGCGCAATGTCAAAACATGCGCCATTTAATTGGCGCGCAAAAGGAGTTTCGCGCCAATCTGTCCCCGTCGACCTTCAAGGCCGGCTTTGCCAGCGTCGCCGACCGCTGTTCGCGATTCCGGCCTGTTCACGGCCCATGAACAGCGCCGAATCCTGAACAGCCATACATAAATGGGGTAAACAAGCCGGCCATTACCCCATTTTCGAGATCGTTACCGGCTTCCGCCGGTTCGGACCGCCCATCAGCCGAGCCAATCGGCATGGAAAACTGACCAGGGCACTGCTAACTCCGGTCGACGTCGGCATCTTCGTCCTCGTCGTCGTCATCGCCGGACTCAACGCCAAGCCGCTCCTCCGGAGTTCGCCCTGACAGAACGTAATCCAGGGGATCAAGCTTTCCAACGAATCCTCGCGCTAGCTGAATGCGCTTCAGCGCCGCACGCCATTCGCCGTCCGGAAGCGACGCCGCTCGACTTTCTGCTTCCATAAAGAAGCGCTCGAGATTCGTCGTCTCGCCCCACTTTTCAATGACTCTGAAAAGCTCTTCCTTGCTGTCCTCACGCGCCTTGGCCGCGCACTGCGCCTCCGCGGCTGACCAACGCGCGAACGGAGATCAGAGACGATTCGGGTGCGGAAACAGCCCGAATTCGGCGGGGTCAGGGGATGACCCGGAAACGCGACACGCCCGAAATGCCCGGAAACATTGGACATTTCGCGGACAAGAAAAAGGCCAGAGCGGTGTCTGGCCTTCGAAAAGTGGTGGCGGGGTGGCGACGCACCTTGACGCGGGAATGCCCCGATAATCGACCGTCAGCGTTGATGAGCATCTACTTGCCAATCAATGAGTTAGACACCGATTAGCCGGCCACACGCGCGGCGTCAAACTGGGCAATCGCCTTCAATACCCCAACGGCGATTCCGGCGGGCCGTTCCCCGATTCCAAACACCGCATCGGGGCGGCCTCGCGGATCGATTTCGAGCACTTTCTTCCCGACTCCAACCAAAACGCGGTCGTGAACGATTCCGCGAACTACCCCGGCGAGCGGGGCGTGAATGGCGATTTCGCCAATACGAGCGACACTCTCCCCTGCACTGACCGAGTTGCCGATACCGTAAGTCGTTTCGAAAGCTCCGTCTTCGGGTGCGTAGATGTAGCGATCTCGGGCGTGCCCCATAATTTCCCGCGGTTCTCCTGAAAGATCCTTTGCACGCCCTTTGGAGATCACACGCCCGAGCTCGTTGCCCCATGCAGTCTCCACCACGATATCCGCATTCGCGCCTGCCTCGAAATTTGGCCCCAACCCGATCGTCAGGGGCGCAAGGCCACGCAACGTCTCGGGGACCATATGTTTGCGCATCCTTGCATCGACGAGGATGGCGGGGCGAAGACTATTCACTACCGAATGGAAGTCAGCATCGCTGCAGGGGATCGCGCGCCCGCATTCCAGCATCCTGGCAAGACCTTCGAGGTCCCGCGCACGCTTTGCCACGACGGCGTCGAGCTCGCAGCGTCCATCAAAGAACACGTCGGTGAAGGCCATTCCTCGTCGCGTGTGCGCCGGACGCGGGGCGTCGTGCAATGCGACCCGATGTCCCAATTGAAATGCCCTGTGGGCCACCGCAGAACCGATATCCCCCGCCCCGCGGACAAGCACCAGCGCCATTGTTTACCCTTCCGCTAGCAAACTGAGTCGAGCGCGAATAAATCGGGCCACTGCCTCCGCGTTGTTCACGTCGAGGACAGGAATATGGGTATCCAAAGGTACATCAGTGGCGATTGCAACGATGTAGGGGTCGGCCGCGTGTCGGAGTGGCTTGCCGGTTTCCGGACGCCACACCTCAATTTTCGGGATGGGAGCATCCCTGACGCCTTCCACGATGACCACATCGCAAGGCGAGAGGCGTTCGAGCTGTTCCTCGAAGGGCGGCTCGTCGGCATCGCGCAGTTCATGCATCAGCACCCAGCGGCGAGATGAAGTCACCAGTACCTCGCGAGCGCCGGCTTGCCGATGCCGGTGGGAGTCCTTGCCTGGCTGGTCCACGTCGAAGTCTTCGCGCGCCTGCTTGATCAATGAAACGCGAAGGCCGCCGGCGGCGAGCCGCGGAATTACGTTTTCGATCAGCGTGGTCTTGCCGCTTCCGGACCACCCGGCAAATCCGATGGCCAGGGTCATGTTCTGAAATTGACGGGCTCAATTGTTCGCAAGGTGCGAATTCGCGAGAACGCTATCACCCCCTTGCGACGGGCAGCTTGATGGCCGTCATGCGCTACCAATGGCTCCGTATCGAGCAGGCGACTCGCCGGCACTGCCTGGCTGACAAGAACCGTCAGAAGGTGATGTTGTACCTCGTGCAGGTTTCCTCGAACTGCAGCCTCTTCTGGCCGGCCGATACGGCCATCACTTTTGCGAGCACTTCGGAAATTTCGCCCTTCGTGATTCCCGCGGATTTCGCCCGGTCCAGGTAATAGCGCTGGCAGGGGATGCAATTGAGCGCCATGGCTGCAGCCAAGCCGACGAGAAGCTCCGTTTTCGCATCGAGGAACTCGTTGTCGATGGTCGAATCGTAGAACGCCTTGTACGTCGCCATGTGTCGATCTGTGAGCACGAATTGCCCTCCATCGATTCCGCAATGGACTTCGTTGCACCGGGACGAACGAATGGCATCGGGTCGAGCTGACTAGGCTCGCACACAGCTCCGCAATAGCGTTCCGATAGCCAGATAGAACGATTCCGAGCTCTCCTTCGCCATCTCATCGGCCACCTGCTCGAACCACGTTGCGCAGTGTAGTCGGACGAACTCGCGCCGTTCCGCCAGCAGCCTCGATGATTCCGCAGCGTCGTCGGCATCCGCGGCAGCCCGCGTCAGGGCAAAAAGGAACTCGAGCTCGACCCCGAGGTGATCGTCGGGGAGGCTGTTGAGTCGCTCGACGACCAATCCGGACCTCGCATAGGCCTCGCGTACCGCAAGGGTCTCCTCGCTCACGACCGAGCGATTCGACGACAGGTGAAACGATGCATACGGCTGCACGCGGGGATCCAGGGGACCGATGAAGAGGCGCGTGTACTCGACCTGCAAAGCCTCGACCCATTCCCGCTGCCGGGAGCTGTTCTCGCCCGCAAGGGACGCGATCGTCTCGAGGGCGGCATGCCCCTCGGGCGAAAGCCGGAGGGAGTCGGGCTGAAGCGCCGCGACCCCCTCGACGAGCCCCAAAGTTGGTCCCGCAAGGAACAATTGCCGGAGCAGATCCAGCACGACCGCCTGCGACTCCAGCTCCGACAATCGCTCCACGCGTGCGTCCATGGGCGTCAGACCTTCTTCACTTTCACGACCATGTCCGCGTAGGCCGGGAACCCCATGATCGGGCTCAGCGCGTCTGGGTCGACAAGGTCATTGTGGGAGGGCGTGTACGCGCGCGACAGGTACGCGGGCCCCATTCCGGGCGAGAAGCGCCCGCCTGTGGCGAAGCCGATCTTGATGACGCCCGGTCTCATGCCGCCAGAGGCGAAGATCTTGCCGCGCGTCTTTCCGCCGATCGGATTCGAGACTTCTACCAGATCACCCGTCTTCACCCCGAGAGACTTGGCGTCGCCGTCGTTCAACCATACGGTCCCGACCGCATAGGTTCCGGCAGGGAACTTGCGCTTCACCACCTTCATCGCTTCGGTGCCGAGCGGCTGGGCGTCAGGCACCTCGCACTCGAAGGCGTTGTTGAGCGGCTGCCAGGTGCCCTCGGCTTTGTTCTCGCCCAGCCACGCGATCATCTGCGTGCCGCTCATCGACTGGTGGACTCGCCCGCAAATGAGCTGGAACGGATATTCCTTGGCGTACTTCGCGTACTCGGGATTCGTGTACGGGTTCCAGACCGTCTCGAACCAGAAGAACGTCGACGGGAACTTCGAGAGGCCGATCCTCTTCAAGCCGGCCGGCACTTCGCCACCGGCCTTCTCGATCTTCTGGTTGTACGAGTTGTACCCGCCATACCGCTTGCCGCCCTCGGTCCAGTCGAACTTGAACTCGATGAGTTTCGTGGACGTGTTGGGGAAGGCCTTGTTCGGTTCGTCGGTTCCCACCTTGAGGTGGCGCTTCCAGCTCATCGGCCACACAGCCACGCCCTTGTTGGCGCGAAGCCACTCGACCGTGACCGGCTTGCCTTCCACCCGCTTGCGCTCATTGTCGATCTTCACATCCCCGCGCTCGAGCGAATCCGGCGTGCCGATGAGGGTGTAGCCTTCCGGGAGCTTCGGATAGGGCAGCGGCGTGCCGATGTTGGCGCGACCGGGCGCCGGCGCCAGCATCTCGTTCACGAAGTCCTCTTCCGTCCGGTACTTCTCCCAGAAGTCGGCGCCCTTGAGATCCGGGTCGCCAAGCTCGTTCAGCCGGCGCGCGAGGAGATTCATGATCTCGGTCGGCTTCTTGCACTCGTGCAGGGGAGCGATCACCGCGTCGCGGTTGTAGATCATCGGGTGCGACGGGTAGATGTCGCTGACACTCTGGCGCTCGACGTAGCTGGCTTCAGGGAGGATCACGTCCGCGTAGAGGGCGCTCTCGAGGTTCAGCGTGTCGATGAATACCGAGAGTTCGAGCTTGTACTTGCCGGCCGCGTCCTTCGCCGTGAGCGCCTCGATCCATTTCGCCGGGGTCGATCCGGTAATCACCGAGTTGCCGGTGCGAAGGATGTAGGCCTTGATCGGGTACTTGTGCCCACGGAACGGGCCATAGCGGATCTGCACGCCCTGTTGGATGGCGTTCGGGTAATCCGCCACGACGTCGTCCCACGCAGCAGGGAACTTGCTTCCGAAGAGGTCCATGTGCAGGTTTTCGACCTCGCCCTCGACTTCCTTGCCGTCGATGACGCGCTTCACCTTGCGCTTGGTGAACTGCCTGCCCGTAGCGCTGCCCCCCTTGGACGCCTTCACGATCTCCGTGTCGATGGCACCACCTGGCGCATCGAAGTTGCCGGTGATGACATTGAGCGCCGTCCCGATGATCGAGCAGCAGTAGCCGTTGAAGTGATGGCCTGGCGACTGCATGCCCCAGACGAGCGCGGCGGGCTTCGTGATGCCGAAGGTGTGCGACAGGTCCGAGATCTGCTCCTTGGTGAGTCCGGTGCGATTGGCGGCCCACTCCAGGCTGAAGTAGGGCATGCCGTTGATGGGGTCCGACTTCGTCCACCAGGACTTGAAGGCGGCCTCGAAATCCTCCCAACCCACGGAGCACTTCTTGAACGACCAGTCGATATAGCGCCGGTTGGCGTCGTTCGGGTTGTCGTTCTCGAGGATGAACCGAAGCATTGCGCCGAAGAGGTCCCCGTCCGTTCCGGCCCGGGGAGCGAGCCACTGGTCGGCGCGGGCGGCCGTGTTGGACAGCGACGGATCGATGACGACCACCTTGCAGCCGTTCTCGACCTGTGCGGCGACCGTACCACGACTTTCATAGGCTATCCGCGTGGCCACGAAGGGGTTCCAGCCGTTGTAGATGATCAGCTTGATGCGCTGGGTCATGTCCCACTTGAGCGAGCCGTCGTCCTGACGCACCAGTTGCGGACGCATGACGTCCGGTTCGATGCGCTTGCCGCCCAACATGAGCTTAGGCCCGTGGCGCCGCGGCGTATCGCAGATGGAACCGTGTTCCGTGCAGTTCGGCGTCCCGTAGGCGAAGAAGAGCCGGTAGTAGTGGTCCCTGTCCGTGACGTCGCCGCAATCCATGATCACGGATTCGGCGCCGTACTTCTTCTTGATGTCGGTCAGGCCGCGTGCGATGTAGTCGAGCGCCTCATCCCAAGTGGCGCGGCGGAACTTGCCTTCCCCCCGGGCACCAACCCGGATCATCGGGTACTTTAGCCGGTAGGGCGAATAGACGAGTTGCTGTCCCGAGGCACCCTTGGCGCAGCACGCGCCGTCGTTGAAGGGCACGGCCTTGTTGCCGTAGATCTTGGCCAGCTGGCCGTTACGCACCCACATCTCCATGCCGCACTCGGAGGGGCACATCACGTCGGCCGTGTAACGGACCTGGTATGACCCGGAAGCGGTCTGCATTGCCGCAGCCTGTTCCGGCGTAAGGGCTGTGAGCGAGAGGAGTCCGCCCTGTCCCAGCGCACTCGCGCCGGCGGCGGCACCTGCGGTCTTCAGGAAAGTTCTGCGAGAAACGGTCAGTTCCATGGTCGCTCCCTCACGCCTTCGGAATTTCAGGGTTTACCGGCGCATCGGCCGCATCGAAAACCGCTGGATTCAGCGGCACGTAGAAGACGCGGGACTTCGTCCTGTCCCCGTCGTTTACGAACCGGGTCTTCTCCGATGCGAGAAGCTTCGAGATGCGGCTGTTGGAATCGTTGGTATCGCCGAAGACGATCGCCTTGCCGAAGCAGTTGCGGGCGCAGGCGGGTTCCTCACCCTGGGCGCGGCGATCGGAGCACCAGTCGCACTTGTCCACGACCCGTAGCGAGGCGACCGGCTTGTCCTTCAGTCCCGGAATGGCCTTGTAGTACGGCTTCGGATCGTTCTTGATCGGGATGTAGGGGTGCATGAAGCGCGCACCGAACGGGCAGGAATCGACGCATTTACCGCAGCCAATGCACAGGTCCCGGTTGACCTTGACGGTGCCATCCTCAGCCCGCCAGGTCGCACCCGGGACCGGACAAGGTTTCAGGCAGGGTGCGGACTCGCAGTGATTGCAGAAAAGGGGCAGGAAGAACCGCTTTGCGTCGGGAAAGGCGCCTACGTCCGCGAACTCCACCCGCGTCCGGAAACTGCCTACCGGTGCCCCGTTTTCCATCTTGCAGGTTACCTGGCAGGACGTGCAGCCCACGCAACGGCGCAGGTCCACCAGCAATGCATACCGAGCAGCCATGACCCCTCCCGTCCATCGACGATCAAGATGCTGCAATGATCGTGGGCGAGGGGGGTATGTCCGTTGATGCAGGTCACAAGTCCTGTGGCGTAGGACTTTGGTCCAATCGAGGACGTCACCCCTTTTGAAGGGCGGCGATCAGCGGGCATCGTATCCGCCCGCGCGCGTCGCAACATCGTTCGACAAGGTCCGCGAGAACACCCTCGATGCGCGAGAGTTCCGCAATTTTCCCGCGCACATCCGCGAGCTTTCGCTCCGCTTGCTCCCGCGCTTCCCGGCAGTTCGTTCCATCGCCTAGCTTGAGCAGGTCCCCGACCTCCTCGAGGCTGAATCCCAGCCGCTGGGCCGCCTTGATGAACCGAAGCCGGGCAAGAGCCGAGCGGTCATAGCGGCGGATGCCGCCGGGCGGCTTGCCCGGCTCCGGAAGAAGCCCCTTGCGCTGGTAGAAGCGGATGGTCTCGACGTTGACCCCGGCGCTCTTGGCCAGAAGACCCACGGGGAGGAGAGGCGATACGGTTTTCATGGCCCTTGACTCCGTACTCAGGTACGGACTTAAGTTTGCGCCATGAATACCGATTCCCCAACCCGCAAGCCCGCTTCCGGCGGCGGCGCCCTGCTGGCCGGAGGGATCGCGGCGATCCTCGCCTCGACCTGCTGCCTCGGGCCCCTCGTGCTGATCACGGTGGGTGTTTCCGGCGCATGGATCAGCAACCTGACGGTGCTGGAGCCCTACCAGCCCTACTTCGCCGGAGCGGCGGTGATTGCGCTCCTCCTTGCCTGGCGGCGCATCTGGCGGCCCGCGGCGGCATGCGAGCCCGGGCAGGTGTGCGCGATCCCCCAGGTCAACCGCGCCTACAAGGCGCTCTTCGGGGTGGTCACAGCGCTCGTCGCAGTCGCGCTGGGCTTTCCTTTCGTCGCGCCCTGGTTCTACTGATCGGAGAACATCATGAAGACACTTGTCGCAGGACTGATGTTGGCAGCGCTGACCTTCCCCGCCACGGCGGCGGTGAAGACCGTGACCCTTTCCGTGCCGGGCATGAACTGCGCGACCTGCCCGATCACCGTCAAGAAGGCGCTCGGCAAGGTCGACGGAGTCACCAGGGCCGAAGTGAACCTCGAGAAGCGCGCGGCCGTGGTCACCTTCGACGACAGCCGCACCAGCCTCGAGGCCCTGACCCGCGCCACCGGAGATGCGGGTTATCCGTCCACGCTCGTCGAGGACAGGAAGTGACCTCCGTCATCCTCGAATCCACGCTCACGTGCCCCGCGTGCGGCCACGTGAAGACGGAGACCATGCCGACGGACGCCTGCCAGTGGTTCTACGAGTGCGAGCATTGCCACACGGTGCTGAAGCCGAAGCCCGGCGACTGCTGCGTCTTTTGTTCCTTTGGGACGGTGCCCTGTCCGCCCATTCAAATGAGCGGGAATGAAGCCAGAAGTTGTTGCGGCTAGTTGGTCATCAAGATCGGAATGTCGTTCGAACTGGATTCCATTACCACATGGTATTCGGCGTTCAACGGCTTAGCCGCAACTTCTCTAACCACTCATTCAGGTGAGTGAGCGATCGCGCCCGAGGATCAATGACTTCCGGCTGAGACAGTGCCCCGCCTCTTCAGTGATCGAGCGCGGGACTTACATTCGACTGCGACCCGATTTGCTCGTCCAGTGCCACGAGCAGCGCTCCGATCTGGCAACGTTTCTAATTGCGTCGTTCAGCAGCTTCTGTCGAGCGCCTAGAAGCGCCTGACGTTCGGAAATCGACGCCCTTGAAGCCTAGCGCCAAGCGGACATGGTGGCTGAACGCACAGAACTCGAAGTAAATGAGGGTCGCATCCTTGGTTTGGCCCTTGTCTTCTGCATGGGTAACCGACATCTCTTCCATGGTCGCTCCGATCGTGCTACCGGGTCGCGGCAGCGGCGTGGCGGGCCGCGCTCGAATCCACGTTCGCGGCTCGTTCAGTGGGCGCCCCAGTTTCTGTCTTTTCCGGTTATTTAGCTTTTCGGAAAATCGCGCCGTAGTGATAGGGTGGCATTTCGATGACGGCTTCTTGCACGAATCCGGCCGGCTCGACGACGACGCGGGTTTGCTCCGCCGACAGGCGCATTGCGGTGCTCGGCCCTCGCGGCTGTCCAAGTATGACCGTCGTTTCACGCGGTAGAGGATGCCAATTGACGATGGCGACACGGCCGCCTGACTTCAATGCCGACGCCACCTCTCGTGCCAGAGCCGTCTTGTCCGGCACGCCGTGAAAGGTGTTGGCGATCAAGACATAGTCCGCCGGCTTACTCACCATCCCACTCAACTCCATCGCGTCACCGAGGAGCCACTCGCAGTTGGACAGGCCTTCGCAGGCTGCTTGTGCTTGTTCCAGCATGATCGGATCGAGGTCGACTCCAACCACACGCCCTGGGGCAATCTGTCGAGCGATTGCAGCGGTGAAATAGCCGTAACCGCAGCCCAGGTCGATGACATTCATTCCCCGCCCAATCCGCAACGCTGTGACGACACCATCGGGATCTGGCCATAGGACCTTCCACCAGTCCCGGTCCGGCATCCCCGTTGCCGGAAAAAACCTTTCCTTGATCATCATTCGAGGTCCTTCTTCATTCGCTGGTATTCCTCTTGACCGATCTCGCCGCGGGCGTAACGTCGGTCGAGAATCTCCCTCGCGCTTTCCTCTCGATCACGCAAGCCGTGACCGCCGCACATCGGCATACCTGCACCACGCAAAAGGAAGACCAACATCACGACAAGGAAGAGCAGCGGAAATATCCACATCATCGGAAACCACTCCCACGGTCCGTGCGGCCACATGGTTACGGTGCCTCCTTGTTATCTCGTCGTGGAACTTGGTCTCATTAATCGACCAGTCTCTTGATCGTTGCGCGCAGATGGCGTCCGACGAGATTGAAGCCATTGCTCTAGGTCGCGCAGCATATGGAGCAGATCGGGGTGGGCGAGGCAGTAATAGACGAAGGGACCGCGCCGCTCGGCGCGCACCAGCCCCGCCTCTCGGAGAATGCGCAGGTGGAACGACGCGTTGGTTTGCTCGAGCCCGGTTGCCCGGATCACATCCGTTACGGGTCGGCATTCCATGCCCAGGCTGCACAAAATTCTCACGCGATTGGGTTCCCCCAACAGCCGGAAGAGTTGCGCAAGAGCCTCTACAGCGGGTTCGGACAGTACGGCGAATGGCATATGAGCGGCTGCGCGTATGAGTAATGACTCATATTAAGCATTGCACTTAGTGGACTTCGCTTGAGCCACATCAAAGGACATCACAAACGATTCGCCGCGTTTGTCGACCGAAGCTAATCCTTCCTCAGCCGTTCCCTATTCGATCTTTGGGCGGGTCTAAATCGTCATTCGGCAGGCACCGATGTGCCGCTAGTCCGCCGCCGCAAGTCCATGACAATGCTGGACCCGGTGCCAAGGCTAGCTAACCGCACGGCAGGTTCGGAAAATGGCTTGACATTGGAGCGTGGTCCAGGGACTACCGTGCCAGTGCGCAGACCAGATGGCGTTCGACGCCGGAGCCCGTTGCGCATTGCACCCACCCTTTTCTGGAGAATGCCATGACGACCAAACGCAAAGTCGAAGTGTTCAGCGCGGGATGTCCCGCCTGCCAACCCACCATCGATCTCGTGAATCGCCTCGCCTGCGGTTCGTGCGAGGTTTCCGTACTCGACATGAACGACATCAATGTCGCGAAGCGTGCCCATGACCTGGGTGTTCGTTCGGTTCCGGCGGTCGCCATCGATGGCCGGCTGGCCTCGTGCTGCTCGGGCTCGGGCGTGGAGGAGCAGGCGCTTCGCGCTGGCGGCATTGGGCAGGCTTGAAGCATCTACTCCGGCGAGGGGCTCCAGCCCCTCGCCGGAGGCACCGGAGATAGTTCACCGGTGCAACTCTTGACCATGGTGTTGACTCCAAGGTTTACGATGGTTGTCGAGACTCGGAGAGCGCCATGTACACGATTGGCAAGGTAGCCACGCTGGCGGGGGTTAGCCCTGACACGCTGAGGTATTACGAGAAAGAGCGGCTGATCGCGCCTGCTTCGAAAACGGCAGCGGGCTACCGGCTGTACGGCGAAGACGCATTGCGCCGCGTCCGCTTCATCAAGACCGCCCAGCACTGCGGTTTTTCGCTGTCGGACATCCAGGAACTGCTGAAGTTGAGGCAGGCCGACGGCGCCTGCTGCGAAGACGTGCGCAGCCTGGCCATCCAGAAGAAACTGACCATCGAGCACAAGGTCAAGGCGCTGCAGGCCATGTCGTCCGCCCTCGATGAGCTGATCAGGGGTTGCGACGGCGGCAAAGCGGAAACGGACGACTGCTCCATCCTGACTTCGCTGGAAACGAGCCTGCGAGAGGCGTCACGGTGATGGTGAAGATCGAGATCATCGCAGTGCCGGGTTGCGGCAAGTGCGCAAGCGTCCAGGGCGAACTCCGTGCCGTCGCCGTGTCATTGCTTGGCGAGGGCAATGTCGCCTGGCGCGAAGTGAACGTTCTCGAGGAAATCGATTATGCGGTTTCGCTCGGCGTGCTCGGCATGCCAGCCATGGCCGTGAATGGCGAGCTGAAGTTCTCGTCGCTGCCCACTCCCGACCAGTTCCGCGCCCTGCTGGCCGGGTTGGACGTTGGCTGATGGACGCCGAGGCGCTGCGCCAGGCGGTGTCCCAGATCGGCTTCGGGGCGCTGTGGATCGGGCTGGTGACCGGCTTCGTGTTCAGCTTCAATCCCGTGGCGCTGGCAGCCATCCCCGTTTCGCTCGCCTACGTCACGGCGTCGCGATCCTCGCGCCAGGCAACGTTGTACGGCGGATTCTTCGTACTCGGCATGATCCTCACCCATGTCGCCCTCGGCCTGGCCGCGAGCCTGGGTGGTCTCTGGGTCCAGCAGCTACTGGGACGAGCGTGGGGCCTGGTGCTCGGTCCGCTCCTGATCATGCTGGGCCTGGTCTGGCCGGGATGGCTTCGCCTGCCGCTGCCCGCGCTGCGCATCCGGGCCAGGCCCGTCACCGGTGCATGGGGCGCATTTGCGCTGGGCGTGCCGTTCTCGGTCGCAGTCTGTCCGTTCTGCACGCCGGCACTCATCGTCCTACTCGGCGTGGCGGCCGGGATCGGCTCCTTGGGTTTCGGTGCGGCGCTGCTGCTCGCGTTCGCGCTGGGACGGGCGATCCCGGTCCTGCTCGGTGCGATTGCCGTCGGTTGGCTGGAAAACCTGTCGGGAATGCGCCGATTTCACAGGGCCTTCGAGGTCATCGGCGGCGTACTGCTCATCCTCTCCGGCCTTTACATGCTCAATGCGTACTTCGTCCTCGTGCCGGAACTGGCGGTATAGCAGGCATCCGGGGATCGTTCGCGCGCAGGACAATCTTTACCGGGTCTCGAGCAAAGCCCATTGACCTTCCCACGAGGGCAGGGATTAGGGTACTGAGTGCAGCGGCGACACTGCCGCGACGAAGGGACCGAAGTGAACCGAGAGTGCAAGCGCGCCAGCACGGAACTTGGCGACATGGTGCTGGTGGTCTTCGAACATGCTATTCGTCACCGGCAGGCGGGAGTTGCCGAACACCTGTTGTGCGCGCTGGAAGAGCTTGCGCGCACAAGAATGGAGTGCCGTGCGACGCTCGACCGGGCATACCTTCTGATCGGTCGTTCAGGCTTGAGCCGATAGATCTCTGCGACGAATGACATTTCTGGCCGGGTGTTAGCGAGGCCATCGCGCCTTCAACTGAGCCGTTTTTGGGGAAAGTTGCAGACAAGATCCTGCCCGTGGCTCAAACCGAGGCCGCCAACTTCCTGAATTCGCATGGTGTCTGGCGCCAACGACATTTGCCGGCATTTCTGATCGTCGCCAGACATGGCATTCGTCTATTTGGTCAGGAGGCTTGACTGCCGTCGGGTTGCATCGAAATCAGCATGTTCAATGCCATCCGACCGACCGTCTCCAACTCGAAGCGTATAGACAGTCTGTCGATGCCTACCGTAACCGGCGCGAGGAATCGCTGGATCACTTTGCGCTGGACCGGTGAGCGACAATTCGCCGCTCGCACCCGCATTCAAGGAAGCCGAGGAGGTTCGAGTCGATAATCCGCAGCCGGAAACTGGTGAAGTCCGCCGCATCCTCAGCTTGGAGGGCGGCGGGGCGCGTCCTGCAATGACCCATTGCCGACCGTCGCCGGAAGTGACGGCACGCTGACAACTGTCTTCTCCTCGCCTGCGTCGGCAGTGGTCCAGCCATCCGGTGGGCGGGCGACCGCAATTCAGCGCCACGCGTGGCAAGTCGAAGCGACGGCTACCGAGCAATCGGGCTAGCTGCGGCGCTCACCGCGCTTCGGCCGGGTATGGACGCCTGCGAGGTGTGACACCGTATTCACGTCCGGCGGTGAAGCAACTTGAGCCGACTGGGCCAGACCCTTGAGTATTCCGCAGTCGCTGGAATCCCTGGATTCAAGGCAAAGGCCACGCAGCGCCTTGAGTTGCCTGCCGAGAGCATTCAATTCCCGAACTCGCTGTGCGACGTGTTCGATGTGCTCATCAAGGAGCGAGTTGACCTCCCGGCAGTTCTCAGAGGGCGAATCCTTGAAGCGAAGCAACACGCGGATCTCGTCCAGAGCCATGTCGAGGCCACGGCAATGGCGGATGAAGGACAGGCGCCTGGCGTGCTCGTCACCGTAGATGCGGTAGTTGCCGCCCGAGCGTGGAGCGACCGGCAGCAGCCCCTCGCGCTCGTAATAGCGGATGGTCTCGACCTGCGTGCTCGTCGCGCGCGACAACTCGCCGATCTTCATCTGCGCCTCCCGGGTTCCGGATCGATCCAGAAGTGGGTTGTTGAAGGGAATTATAGGCGCTTGACTCTCTAGTTGCTTCAGGGTTTGCAATATCGGCAGCTGAGGAGAAGCCCATGGTCCAATCGCACGACGCTGTCTCGACCGCAGTTGATCCCCCCCGGGCCTGCGGTTGCGGCGATGCCTGCGCCACGGCGCCGGCCCGGGGCGTGGGAATCGCCCCGATCGGCAATGGGAGGGCGTCCGTGTTCCGCATTCCGACCATGGACTGCGCCGTCGAGGAGGGCGAAATTCGCCGGGCACTGGAGGGCGTGGCAGGCGTGAGGGGACTCGATTTTCGCTTAGGCGCCCGCACCCTCGCCGTCGACGCGCCGGCGGCCGCATTGCCCTCGGTCCTTGATGCCATCCGTCGTGCCGGCTTCGACCCTCAACCCGTGGTTTCGGACGTCCCGGGCGAAGACGGCCACACCCACGCCTCCGAAGGGCTGTGGCGCCTTGGCGCTGCACTTGTGCTCGCGATAGGCGCGGAACTTCTGAATTTCCTTGCGCCGCGCACACTGGCGTTCGAAGTTGCCGGAATGGCTCTCGCCGCCGCGGCCATCGGCCTGGCGGGCTTCAGCACCTATGGGAAAGGACTGACCGCTCTCCGCCAGGGTCGCCTCAACATCAATGCGCTGATGTCGGTCGCTGTCACCGGGGCCTTCCTCATCGGTCAGTGGCCCGAGGCGGCCATGGTGATGGCGCTCTATGCCATTGCGGAGCTGATCGAAGCGCGGGCCGTGGACCGGGCGCGCAACGCGATAAAGGGCCTCTTGGATCTCGCGCCGGATGCGGCCGAGGTGCGCCAGCCGGACGGAAGCTGGTCGTCGGTTCCCGCGGGCGAGGTTGTTCTGGGCGCGATCGTTCGGGTTAAACCGGGTGCACGCATCGCGCTCGATGGCGTAATTACTGCGGGCACGAGCACGGTCAATCAGGCGCCCGTGACGGGCGAGAGCATTCCGGTCGACAAGTCGACGGGCGATGCGGTGTTCGCGGGTACGATAAACGAGACCGGAACGCTCGAGATCAGGGTCACGGCCGCAGCCAGCGATTCCACGCTCGCGCGCATCATTCACGCAGTCGAACAGGCGCAAGGTGCCCGGGCGCCGACCCAGCAGTTCGTCGACCGGTTTGCCGCGATCTACACGCCGGCCGTTTTCGCGCTGGCCGTGGCCGTCGCAGTCCTCACGCCGTGGCTGATGGGCTGGACGTGGACGATGGCGCTATACAAAGCCTTGGTCCTCCTCGTCATCGCCTGCCCCTGCGCCCTGGTCATCTCGACTCCCGTCACGGTGGTCAGCGGGCTTGCCGCGGCTGCAAGGCGGGGCATCCTGATCAAGGGGGGCGTCTACCTGGAAGAGGCCCGCAAGCTCAAGGCCATCGCCTTCGACAAGACCGGAACGATCACCGAGGGCAAGCCGAAACTCGTCGCCACGGAGATTCTGGCATCCGACGCGCCCGAGTCGCTCATCTTGCGCTGGGCGGGTGACCTGGCCGGGCATTCCGATCACCCCGTCGCCAAAGCCATCGCGCAGGGGCTGGAGCAGGGCAACGGCTTGCTGGAAGGTTTCACGGCCTTGCCCGGGCGCGGCATCGAAGCCCGCCTGGATGGCCAGACCCTGACGTTGGGAAACCACCGGCTGATCGAGGATCGCGGCTTGTGCAATGCGCAGATCGAGGCCAGGCTTGCGGTGCACGAGGCCCAGGGGCGCAGCGTGACCTTGCTGGCATCGCAGGCTCAGGTGCTGGCGATCTTTGCGGTGGCCGACACGATCAAGGAGAGTTCGCGCGAGGCGCTGGCAGAGCTGCATGCGCTCGGCGTGTCATCGGCCATGCTGACGGGTGACAACACGGCAACGGCCCAGACCATCGCCAAGCAAGCGGGAATTGACGATGCGCGCGGCAACCTGCTTCCTGAAGACAAGCTTACGGCGATTGAGGACCTGCGCAAGCGCCATGGGCCGATCGCAATGACCGGCGATGGCATCAACGATGCGCCGGCGCTGGCACGTGCTGACATCGGCATCGCCATGGGCGCGGCAGGGACCGACATTGCCATGGAGGCGGCGGACGTGGTCATCATGAACGACGACCTGCGCCGCATTCCCGAGACCATCCGGCTCTCCCAGCGCACGCACGCGGTATTGTGGCAGAACATCGTGCTTGCCTTGGGCATCAAGTCCGTGTTCCTCGTCCTGGCGGTGTTCGGCAGCGCCACGATGTGGATGGCGGTGTTCGCCGACATGGGAGCGAGCTTGCTCGTCGTGTTCAACGGGCTGCGCCTGCTAAAGGGCGGGGCGGATTCGCGAGGGAGCCGGCCGTGAAGGCGCTGAAGTACATCGTCCCGCTGGGTGTCTTCGTTGTGCTGTGCGTATTCCTCGGCATCGGCTTGACCCGGGACCCGCGCATCGTTCCTTCGCCCTTCATCGGCAAACCCGCCCCCGGCTTCACGCTTACCGCGCTCCATGACCCACAGGTGTCGTTTTCGCCGGAGCAGATGAAAGGCAAGGTGTGGCTGCTCAACGTGTGGGCGTCCTGGTGCCCGGCCTGCAAGATAGAGCACCCCGTGCTGAATGACATGAGTCGCCGCGGCATCGCTCCCATCGTCGGCCTCAATTACAAGGACCAGCGCGCCGATGCGAAGCGCTGGCTGCAACAGAATGGCGATCCCTACCAACTTTCGGTTTGGGATTTCGAGGGGAAGGTTGGCATCGATTACGGCGTCTACGGAGCGCCGGAGACCTTCGTGATCGACAAGCAGGGAGTGATCCGCTACAAGCAGATCGGTCCCATCACGCCGGAGGTGCTGGAAAAGACCCTGCTTCCGCTCATCGCCAAGCTCAATGGGTGAGCTTGATGCAAGTTGTCGGTCAGATTGTGGGGGTATTTTTTCTGGTAAAGTGCCGCCGCGCAGACAGGGTCAATGGATATACATGGAACTCCGTACACCTCCGTCACGGCCGCGTTTGCGAATATCTCCGGCCGCAATATTGAACGAGAACTGAACTTCTGCCTCATGCGACGCCTCCTGGCCATCCTCGTGTTGTTTGTCCTCCCCCTGCAGTGGAGTTTCGCTGCCGTGGCGGAGTACTGCCAGCACGAAACGGCTCCTGCCGCGCAATCGCACTTGGGGCACCACGACAAGCAAACCGTGGACAGTTCCGCCGAACCGGGCAAGGACAAGTCGGGGGTTCCCGGCGACTTCGACTGCCCGATGTGCCACCACCTGTGCGCAAGCGCCGTGATTGTGGATGCCTCGACGTCGATTGCGGAAATGGGGGGAAGCCCCCATTTCCAGTTGCACGACTCCTTCCCGCAGCACCCTCCGGAAAACCCTTTCCGCCCTCCGCTCGCCCCCGGCGCGTAAGCCCCGGCGAGCCCCTCACCTTCACACGCTCGCGCTGACCCAGGCGCGACGTCCTCTCGCCGGATTCCAACGGGATATCCGCTGGCGTTGTTTGGCCAGAATTCGATTGAGGACACGATGAAGAGATTGCTAGGTTTCGCCTGCCTGCTCTGGATCTCTGCGGCACAGGCTCAGGGCACGGAAATGCCCGTGACGCTGGCCAAGCCGCTTACGCTTCAAGAGGCTTGGCTTCGCGCGGAACAGAACAGCATCAGCCTGAAAGCAGCGCGTGCCGCCGTCATTGCGGCAGAAGGACATGCCGAGGATACGCGCGGGCTCTTGTGGAACAACCCGGAGTTGAATGCCGAAGGCCTGCGCCGCAAGTTGCCGCCTTCGGATCTGGGCGCGACCACGAACCGCGAATGGGGCGCTGGAATCACCCAAGCCCTGGAAATCGCCGGACAGCATGGCCATCGGCGCGAAGCGGCGCGACAAGAGCTCATTGCCGCACAGCTGCTTGCACAGGAAGCCGAACGCGAGGTGCGCGCGGATGTCGAGAGGCGCTTTGTGCAGGTTCTCGCCTTGCAGGCCCGAATCGGCATCGAGCGCGATTCGCTCGCGCTGATCGAACGAACGTCCAGCTTCGCGGGTAAGCGTGTGGCAGCCGGCGAGGATAGCCGGCTCGACGGCAATGTGGCGCTCATCGAGGCAGGGCGCGCCCGTAACCAGCTTGGCGCCTTGATGGATCAACTCCTGCAGGCTCGCGTGGAGCTAGGCGAGATCCTGCAATGGCCATCAGCGACTCTCCCGGAGGTTGTCGGTGACCTCGAATCCAGGGCGACAGTGCCGACGCTGGACAGGTTGCTGGAAACGGCCGCCGATCGCTCGCAACTGAAAGCGCTTCAAGCCAAGGAGGTCGCGGCGCGCAGCAAACTCGACCTCGAACTCGCCGCGCGCATTCCGGACATCACCGTGGGACTCGGTGTGGGGCGCGAGGGCCCGCAGGAGTTTCGCGAGAACATAGCGCTTGTCAGCGTCTCCGTGCCGTTGCCCCTCTTCAAGCGCAATAGCGGCAACGTGGCGCAAGCGCAGGCTGACCTCGCTCGCGCTCAAGCCGAGCGCCAGGCCCTCGAAAGAGGCCAAGGCGCCAATGTGCGCGCGCTCTGGCATCGCTATCAGAGCCTCGAGAATCGCGTGCAGACCTTGCGCACTGCCGTGTTGCCTGCACTCGAGGAGAACCAGCGCCTGTCACAACAGTCTTTGCGCGAAGGCGAAATCGGCGTGCCACAGCAGGTTCTCGTAAACCGGCAGCTGCTCGATGGTCGACGCGATCTCCTGGAGGCAATGACCGAATTGCGCCTGACCCGCATCGCTCTCGATCAGATAGCTGGCAACGCAGCAGAGACAGGTACTCGCTGATCGCCATGACCCTTCCTTCCCGAATTCGTCAGGAGTACCCCATGCAGCAGTTCTTTAACCAATTTCCAGCTCCGCGTCTCGTGTTGGCCGCATGTCTTGGCGCCCTTGCCCTTGGCCTGGCCGGATGCGATGCCAAGGACGCCGCCACCCCGGACAAGGGCGCAACCACCAAGTCCGCCGGCAAGTCTGCGCCCGCCAAGGGCGACAAGCATGACGAGAAGGGTTCCGAAGCCGGTCACACCGAAGGGCAGGCCATCAAGCTCTCCGACGAGGAACTGAAGGTCGCCGGCGTGCGAGTCGAGCCCGTGCAGGAGCAGGAGGTTTCCGACCAATTGGTGGTGACCGCCATCATTCAGGACAACCAGGACCGTCTCGCCCGCCTGGCGCCGCGTGTGCCCGGCAAGATCGTCAACGTGAGTGCCAATCTCGGGGACCAGGTGCGCGCCGGTCAGGTATTGGCGAGTCTCGACAGTATCGAGGTGGGCGAGGCCCGATCAGCGTACGTACACGCGGAGAGTGAAGCGCGCGTCGCCAAATCCAACCTGGAGCGCGCCGAACGCTTGCAGGCCGAGCAGATCGTGTCGCAGAAGGACTTCCTGCGCGCCAAGGCCGAGCATGAAAAGGCTCGGGCGGCCTTGCGGGCCGCGGCGGACAAGGTGCAAATGCTCGGGATTGGAATCAATGGCGACAACGTCTCGGTGTATCCGCTGACGGCACCATTCGCCGGCACGATCATCGAGAAGAAGGCTGTCCTTGGTGAGCTGGCGCAGCCGGACAAGCCCCTCTTCGGCATCGCCGACTTGTCCGTCCTGTGGATCGAAGCGAATCTCGCGGAGAAGGACCTAGCCCGCATCAAGGTGGGCGATACCGCGTTGGTGACTGCCTCCGCCTACCCAACGGAACGTATCCCCGGAAAGCTCACTTTCATCGGAGCCACGCTCGACAAGGAAACTCGCACCATCCGCGGCCGCATCGAAGTTCGCAATCCCGATGGCCGCCTGAAACCGGAGATGTTCGTCACCGCC
>Ga0138256_10002492_pt1 | contig 19736 bp, 17 predicted proteins | sample KNB2016incub_MG_FD_105486 | JGI IMG/M metagenome (GOLD analysis project Ga0138256, IMG submission 105486) | Active sludge microbial communities from wastewater in Klosterneuburg, Austria - KNB2014incub_MG | ecosystem: Engineered > WWTP > Activated sludge > Unclassified | place: Austria... | reverse complement strand
TTTTAATTAAAATGGTTCTCAACGCTTTACCAAGATGGGCTTCATTAAGAACAAACACTACATTTAGATAATGATATAAATATTTTATTTACTCCATTATTGTAAGTACAGTTTAAAATCTCTGGTGGCATTTATAAACTTAATGCATTTAACATAAGAAAAAATAGAATTTTCAAAAACACTAACAATGAATATATTCTTCAAATCATCAATATTAATCTTTATAAGTTGTATACAATTAAACGCTCAAGACTATTATGATAGACAAAAGCTTGAAAAAGAATTCAATGCAATGGGATTAAGGGTTGAAGTTCAACGAAATAAAAGTGGCGGGATATTAAGGTCAATCTTATTGAACCAAGGCAACGACACGTTGGTGAACTATAATGGGGGTGAACTATTGTATAGTGGAGATAGCTTAGTGCAAACTAAGAGTGATTATAGATATGGAATAATCAAATTAACTGGGGAGTCAATATTGTTGACAAAATTTGAAATGATACATTACCTTGGAGATGGATATTTTTCATGTCAATATAAAGGCAATAACGGTTTGTATTCTGTAGAAAAAGGATGGTTGCTCGATTTCGAATATGATTACATTTATAGACGGAATAATAAATATATTATTCTGCATAAAGATAATAAAGAAGATCTATTTATATTCAATTATAAAAGAGATTCCTTGAGATTTAAATATCTTCGACATGAAAGTAAAAGATCTCTACTTGGATATACGTTTGATGATAAAAGTGTGCTTTTGGACAGCATTGGAAATGAAACTTCAAAATATTATGATGAGATCGAGGAGATCAGTAGCGAGCAATTTTCTTTATATAAAGTTAGTTTAAATAGCAGATATGGAGTGATAGATATTCATGGTCAAGAAATCATTAAACCAATCTATGAAGAAATAGAAGATCTAGAAGATTTGGGGTTTAAGGTAAAATCAGGGGAAAATTATGGCGTGCTTAATATGGAAGGAAAGACTGTGGTACCATTTGTTCATAAGTCGAGATTTAGATTTGATGGAATGAATTCAATTAGTTATAAATTTATGGAAAAGTTGTATGATTATAATGGGGAGCAAAAATACGGATTCGATCATGATAATATAAATGAAGATTATCAAAACTATCTTTTGACATTTACAAAAAATGAAAAAAAAGGAATTTACAACATAATAGAAAAAAAGATTGTAATCGAAGCTAAATATGATAATATTTATCCATACGGTTCATATTGGGATAATAAGAAATTTATTGTAACCATTGGAGATTGTTACGGATTGGTAGATATTAAGGGAAATCCTATCTATAAGACTGTATACGAAAGAATAGTTTATGATCAAAATACAAATTTAACAGCTCTTAAATATAATTCATTATTCTATATTTATAATTCAAAAGGAAAATTAATTTCTCCAATGGGCTTTGAGGAAGTCCGATTTAATTCTTTTGAACCGATTATAGTTAAAAGAAATGGGATTTATGGCGCAATAAACAAGTCAGGTAGGATCATAATTGAGTTTAAATATACAGAACTAGATTTCATAGATTTAAACCCTGGAGAATGGTTTAACTATAGCGTTTGTAAGCCTGAATTATTTCCTGAGAATTTATATGGATTTAGTTATATTGGAAATATAGATTCAACTTATTATCCCATTACTAAAGAAGGGAATGTTTTAAAAGTTGAAAACCTTGATAAAGGCAAAGTTAAGAGATATCAAAATAGCTTAGGATTTTATGGACTAAAAGATAAAACCGGAAAAATACTTATAGAAGCCAAATGGGCATGGATGTATTATTTCAATGATAGTATTCTTGTTTGTGTTAACAGACAAAAGGAAAGGTCTATTTATAGTCTGGTAGATCATAAGATGACCAATTCCTATTATGCTCAAAAAGTATATTACATTCCTATTCCAATAATAAATAGAGATGGTTTTATTTATTCAAACTTGGATAACAGACTAATATTTAAAGAAAAAGTGCTTGGCATTGGACAATACTCTTTTTCAGATGATTTATTCTGTGTGTTAAAAGGAGATAAAATTGGTTTTACTAATTTGAGAGGTGAACTTAAAATTCCATTTATGTATGAACATGATTTTAATTCTTACGATAACTTGCCATACTTTATTAATGGATTTTCAATTGTTAAAAAGAATGGCAAGTATGGAATCATAAATACTAAAAATAAAACTATAGTAGGTTTTGAGTTTGATACTTATTTGTATAATAATTTTATGGAAGATTATATTTTGGTTCGGAAAAATGGAAAGTGGAGTAAATTAGATTTTTGTTCGTTAAAATGATTAAAATTACCAGCTCATATAAGTACATAGATTAGCTAAAAATAAAGTTTATACGACCTATTATTATTTGTCTTATTAACAATTCCTCAATCCTCAAATTGCCCCAATCGATTCCTTAAAACAGAAACTTCGTGTTGTAAATCTCCAATCCGGTCCAATAAATGATGAATCGTTTCAATGCCTTCCACATTGATACCCAATTCAACATACATACGCGACCATTTCTCTAAAACAGGTAGGTGTTCAATCGCTATATAATCTAACTGTTCGATACTTATTATTTCAATGAGACCATTTTCTTTCAAAGCATTTATAAATGAAAATTCAATTTGATGATGGGTGCAGAAATCATCGATTAAGACTAAATTTATTGTTGACATAAGTTTAGATTTTAAGATTTCAGTTTGGATAATTCGGTAAACAATGCTCTTTGTTGATCCGTAAGATGAGTTGGAATTTTGATATTATAAGTCACATACATATCACCGAATTGGTCTTCCTTTTTATAGATTGGAAATCCCTTTCCTTTTAATTTTACTTTCGTTCCGTTTTGAGTTTCAGGACTTACTTTAAGTTTAACCTGACCATCTAATGTATCTATAGTGATATCACCACCTAGGATTGCTGTATATAAATCAATATCAACTGCTAAGTGTATATGGTCTCCCATTCGTTTAAAAGTTGGATGATTAATGATGATGAAAGAAATATATAAGTCCCCATTTGGACCACCATTGATTCCAGGTCCACCATGCCCGGGTATTTTGATGGTTTGGCCATGTTCGATGCCCGCCGGAATGGTAATCCTGATTTGTTTGCCATTTACAGTTAAAGTTTGTTGGTGGGTCTTATACGCTTCTATCAAATTTAATTGAACCTCAGCCTGGTAATCTTCACCCCTGAATTTTACTTGTCCCTTACTACCCGATTGACCACTTTGCCGTCCAAACATGGATTCAAAAAAATCAGAAAAATCACTATCAGATTGTCCTCCAGTAAACTGTGAACCTCGTGACCCAGAAGATTGCCTTTGATGCTGTTTTGCTTTTTCAAACTCTTCAGCATGCTGCCAGTCTTTACCATACTGGTCATATTTCTTCCTCTTTTCAGAATCACTTAAGACTTCATTGGCTTCGTTTATTTTTTGAAATCGAGCCTTGGCATCCTTGTCATTGGGATTCAAATCTGGATGATGTTTGCGGGCTAATTTCCGATAAGCATCCTTAATCTCCTTGACAGTTGCAGATTTATCAATGCCCAATATGTTATAATAATCTACAAATTCCATTATTTTATTAAATTATATATTGATCTTACAAGTACAACAACCATTCACGTAGAAAGTTACTCATAAATCAAATAGATCTTTGTAAATTAAATAACTCATCACAAATCAACTACTCAATTAATTTAATTATATGACTATGAATTTCAAATATCTTGATTTGCAATAATATTTCTACTATTTACAAAGTATATTTTTACCTTAGCTCAATGCTTCGGATAATCCTATTCTTTCCAGCTTATATTGCATTACATTTATTAATTGGTCAATCCTTGCCCCCTTACAGAAACTGCCAGTGGTCTAAGGCCGGAACATTAATACATGAACCACAAACTTTAATTAATGTGTTGAACCTTGGAGCTAAAGGTGATGGTATATTTGATAATAGTCAAATCATTCAACAAGCCATACAATCTTTAACTAACAAACCTGGTGTCATTTTCTTTCCTACTGGCAATTACTTTTTTACAAAAACAATTAGCTTAAAAGATAGTGTTATCCTTCAAGGAAATGGCAGCGAAAGTACGCGATTTATATTTGATTTAAAAGGTTCCGGGGATTGTATTATTTCCATTGGAACTTATATCAATAAAAAATATTTTTTGATCGATTCATTTTATAGGCATTCCAAAATCATTTTAACGGATTCATTAACACCAGTTAAAGCTGGAGACTTCATAAAATTAATTGAATCCGATTCAGATCGAATTACGTCTTCTTGGGCTTATAATAATGTTGGCCAAATCGTTCGGGTCAAGAACGTTTTTCAAAATCAAATTTATCTGGAAGATTCACTTAGAATGAGTTTTGCACTAAAAAATAAACCTTATTTCTATATTTTAAAACCCCAATCCGGTATAGGCATTGAATGTTTTTCATTATTAAGAATGGATAGTACTGCAGAACAATCCAAGAATATTTCTTTCAATTATACTGTAGGCTCATGGATTCATGGAATAAGCAGTCGCTACACGAATTTCGCACACATTAGTTTGAATAATTCGAGCAATATAGAAATTAAAGGAAACTATTTTACACGATCCTATGGCTATGGTGGTGGTGGGCGCGGTTATGGCGTAGAATTAGAAATGACTTCAGGAAATTGTTTAATCGAAAATAATATTTTCGAACATTTAAGACATTCCGTCCTGCTCCAAGCTTGTGCCAACGGAAATGTGATTGCTTATAATTATTCTTTCGATCCTTTTTGGCAAGAAACGTTTTTGCCATCAAATTCTGCGGGCGATTTAGTGCTTCATGGCAATTGGACTTTTCAAAATCTTTTTGAAGGTAATATTTGCCAAAATATAGTCATTGATAATTCACATGGACTGAATGGACCCTACAATACATTCTATAGAAATCGGGCAGAACTATATGGAATATTTATGAATTCAGGATCAGGAAATGAACAACATTTTATTGGAAATGAAATTACCGGATCGAATGGTTTGTATCAATTAAATGGAACTAATCATATTCAATTAGCAAATAACAGAAATGGGACCATTCTTCCCTCAAATACCAATGCTATCTCTGATACGAGCTTGTATCTGAAAACAAATCCTTATTGTTGGCAACAACTCAATGATATTCCAATAATTGGCTATCCAAATAAAATAAATGAAATAATAAACAATGCCTTTATCAGATATAAACAAAATCATTTGACCCTTTGTAGGCATATTTGTCCGTGGGAAAATAAAACAATAAACATAATTGGCCCGAAAGAAAACTGCCCAAATCAAATGGCTACTTATACTTTATCTCATTATTTACCTTGTGCTGAAATCAATTGGAAAGTAACCGGTGGAAAAATTATCAAAGGTCAAGGCACTTCACAAATTGATGTACAGTGGAATGAAGGAACCGAAACGAGACTTGATGTTGAAATAAAATAATTATTACATAAAATATTTTAATTTCAGAACTACTTGACCTATTCAAGACAGTATGATCATCTATTGGGAAAGTTCGCAAATTAAATTCGAGTACTAATATTTAAAAATAAGTAGCTATTGAAATTCGGACCGGCCTTAAGGGGTAAGCCGTTAAAAAATGATGGAGTGAAACCGTTAAAAATTCAAAACTGTATGAGCACAACAGAAGACAAAATAAAAGGAATGCGAACTGAGCAAGTGTAAAGACAAACAAATGAACTTAGGCCATGGCGAGTTTTTTGAATTTAGGTTTCATGGAATTATTTTAGGCTTAGACCTTACAGCCCTGCCTGACTGACGTCAGTCAGGCAGGCTAGAATTTTTGGTTCTTTTTTTTCATGAAAAAAGAACAAAAAGTTTTTAATTATAACGTAAATTAATATTTTAGAAGAATGCCATACACCCAAAATAATTTTTAAACCATTTTTCTAGTTTGCGTATGGCAAGGATCTCTGAATTTCACAAAACTACTTTCTTCTAATAGCAAAAATCAATTCATCTTCAAATTGACCATTTTTAAAAAACGTTTTTTCAAATCTTCCTTCAAGAATAAATCCTGTTTTTTCAAGTACTTTTTGTGAAGCCAGATTACTTCCAAAAGGTCTGGCAAACAACCTGTTAATGTCAAAAGTATTAAAAGCAAATTCAACGATCTGTTGTATAGCTAACGTTGCAATCCCTTGACCCCAGTAAGGTTCAGCAATCCAATATCCTAATTCTGCATTGTAACAAAAAATATCCGACTGAGGGTGCACGCCTATTCCACCAATGGCTTTACCATTAAGGTCAATTGCAAAAATATGAATGGGATCATCCTTGGTTGCAAATTCAATAAATCGTCGTCCGTGCTCTTCTAAATACGGATGCGGAAATGCATTTGTCAAATTATTTGAAATCTTAGGGTTGTTGGCATATTCTACCAATTGTTCCAAATCCGAAATAGACCATGGCCTCAAGGTGATTTGATTCAAATTTAACGTATTCATTTCATACAGATTTATAGAAACATAATAATCATATTGTAAAGGGAAAATATTTTTTATAAATAAATTGCAATAAAAATAATTTTCACCTAGACACAAAGGTAAATTGAAAAATAAATAAGGAATCAACAAAGAAGAATTTTAATTATATTTGGGGAAGCACTAATTTGGATTACCAGTCTATACCTAATTTATTGCTTTTTGTTCCAGATTTAGGGAGTCTGAATTATTTTCTCAAAAACGTCCATAATAAAATAAATACGCCACCCAATTTAATTAAGATATACATCCAAATGATCACTATACTTTCTTGTATACTTTCAACAGGTTCACTCCAATATGAAAACCCTCCAAAATATTTAATATCTATACGGGTGGGCTCAGTTAGTTTACCCTGACATCTGTAGTTTTCAGGAATTTTTGCATCTAAACGTTCTACATATCCATCGTACCGCTGTCTGTAATGTGAAGATGCCACATCGTATTCATACCAATAAGTTCGATCCGGTTTACAAATATGTTCCACCAGATTTGCCTCTGTTTGTGAAGAAAAATATCTCAAAGCAATAGTCCTTAGTGGATCTTCAATATTGAATAATGGAAGGACAAAAAACGTAAGCACAAAAAATAATAAAACAAATTTCAAATAATACATATCACCTCAGTCATGGACCATCTAATGCAAACCCTTAAAATCAGTGTCAAATATATATTTTATTAGGTTAATTAAAAAAAATATTAATTTGGAGCCAAATGAAGAACCTGCTCTTTCGAATTTTATCTTGGTTCAAACAATTGACTAAGCTGCGCAAGGCTTTTGTCATCATTGCTCTAGTCATAGCTTTGCATTGGGTGTATATGATACTTTTAATCCTTTTCTTTCCACCCATTACGACTACACAAATCAACAGTATATTTGAAGGATACTCCTTACAAAGGGATTATGTGTGTATCGACCAAATCTCACCTGAAGCAGCCCTTGCAGTCTTGGCAGCAGAAGATCAAACCTTTATGAATCATTTTGGCATTGACCTTGAAAGTATCGAAAAAGCCATTGAGCACAATAAGAAAAAACATAAACGCAAACATGGAGCTTCTACGATTAGCCAACAAGTAGCCAAGAATATTTTCCTTTGGCAAGGTCGTAGCTGGTTTCGGAAAGGCTTGGAAGTCTATTTCACATTTATGATCGAGTTGTTATGGACCAAGGAACGTATCCTCGAAATGTATTTAAATACGGTGGAAATGGGTGAAGGTATTTTTGGAATTGAAGCTGCAGCCAGGCAGTACTTTAAGAAATCCGCCAGATTTTTAACAAGAGAAGAAGCTGCAATGATTGCTGCCAGTCTACCCAACCCAAAGAAATATAGAGTCAAGCCCATGTCTGCTTGGGTCATGTTGCGAAAACCCTGGATTGTAGAACAAATGAATCATTTGGAATATGATGAGGATATAAAACAACTCATCAACGGCATGTATTCACCCAAAAGAAAATAATCCTCAACGAATTAAACTCACTGAACCTTTCCGAATGACCAATTCATCATTCGTACAGTTTTGAACCCTCATTTCAAGATTATAGATATAACTATCTATTGGTGCCTGTTCATTTGGCTTCCAGACTTCAGATACTATTCCTGAACCAAATACTTTTTTTCCCCATCGGTTGAATACTTGAAAATCGTAGGACAAAATTTTATTTGGGTCCAATTTCATGATCACAGGTTTAAATTCATCATTTACCATATCTCCGTTTGGTGTAAATAGATTTGGAACCTGAACTAATTCATCCAAATTAAGCTGATCCAGTAGTACTATTTTATCGGTGATTGTACATAATTTTTGGGCTTTTACCGTATAGGTCCCTGCGCTCTTTGGCCTAAATGCCCAAGATGATTGCCCATCGCTCCATAACACCTGACTATAGATACTTGAGTCAATGAAAATGGTTAAATCTTTAGTAAAACATATACTGTCAGCCAATACCAAATTATCAGATTCTTTGACCAAACGAACTTCAATGGTATCTTCAATAACACCACATACATCAGAGGTGGTAAATGAATAAATTCCTGCCTGATTTATAATTATACGGTTTCCAGTGTCCTGTGTATTCCATTTTGGAATACTTGTAAACTGACCTTCAATTTTTAACTCAATATCAGACCCTTCACAAATAAAAGTATCTTTTGGAAAAAGATCTACGTAAGGAGTAGGTCGAATAATTTGAATGGTATCCCTTATTTCAGGACATGATTCATTGTATTGAACGGAAACCCATACAATCTCATCATTGGATTTAATATCATATTCAGTACCCGTACTTCCGTCGCTCCATATTATTTTTTTTAGGAGGGACTTGTTGGGCAATACTATTTTGTTAGTCTTACCTGGACATCAGGTGATATTTGACGAAAGTATCTCTGGTGCGTCCTTAATTAATACCAATTCAACATCATCAATAAAAGTATAAGGATATATAATTCCCGGTCTCCCTTTTGCTCCTCCGATAAATAAAGTATCGCCTTCACCTAAATCTTTAAAACAGCCAATGATCAGATGATCTTCATCACCGCAAGCCGTGTATTCAAAGGTATATTTTTGATATTGATTGGGATTAGTATATTCATTATTTGGGCTTGTATAGGCTAATTTGAGTTGATTTAATGGTCCGAATTGAGCATATTTTGGTTGTCCACTATGGAATGCTACCCCAATTTCATCCAAAGCATATCCGGAACTTACATCAGCTTTCAGATAAAAACTCATTTGGTAAACTGCTCCCGGCTTTAATGTTTGGGTTAAAGTATTAGCCAAATATTCATATTTTCCAAAACTAAAGAATCCTCCATGACGCCTTCCGGATCTTGGGTTAGTAGATCTAATATCAGATGATCCCGGACTTGCACCAAACCAATCAATAGGTTTATTAGCTCCATTGGTATAACTAAATTCAACGTATCCGGATGAATTGCAATTTTGACAGATCTCAAAATCCGGATTAGTGATTAAATTCTGCCCTGTTAACAGTATAGAAATGCTGGTCATAAAATAAAGACCCAATATTCGTTTCATAAACTATATTTATTGAGCAATATTAAGGAGAATTTTAGTTTTAACCCATTTTATACATCAGGATTTCGTGATGAAAGACAAAAGACCAAAAAAGACAAGCGCTCCCGCAAGATTTTTTGACAAGCCATAGTAGTTCCTATGGTGAAGGAGAAAAATCGAGGAAGTGATTGTATTTGAAGGTATTTTGACTTGGAATAGAAATTCTGATGTATAAAATGGGTTTATATTATCTTTGGGCTATGACAAATAAAACAGATGCCTTTCTGGTTGAAGGAAAATCTAAACCCAGAGGTAAATTTCCACACATAAAAAGGGCCGGAGATTTCTTATTTGTAAGCGGCACCAGTTCCAGAAATCCTGACAACTCCTTTGAAGGTGTTGAAGTTGACGAATTTGGAACTACAAATCTGGATATTCGAAAACAAACCCGAGCTGTCATTGAAAATATTAAAGATATCTTACACAGCCAAGGTGCCGATTTAAATGATCTCGTTGAAATCACAACCTATCTCGTTAATATGAATGATTTCAAAGGCTACAATGAAGTCTATGGTCAATATTTTGATTATTCAGGACCGAGCCGTACCACAGTCGCAGTTCATCAGCTTCCACATCCACACTTACTGATTGAAATTAAAGCAACCGCATATAAACCCTTATGAGCGAAGAAAAAAAATACGCAGCCATTCACTATGCATCTTATTTACAAATTGAAAAACTTTTAGATGCACAACATCCCCGAAGTGCATCCTTTGGAAAGGAAGCTCATGAAGAAATGTTATTTATCATTATTCATCAAGTCTATGAATTATGGTTTAAACAAATGCTTCATGAATTAGATTCTGTCATGCTATTGTTTAGTGAAGAAAAAGTGGATGAAAAAAACATCAGTATCGCTGTCAGCAGATTAGAACGAATCAATGAAATACTTAAATTATTGATTCAACAAATTGCTGTATTGGAAACCATGACGCCATTGGATTTTTTAGATTTTCGATCTTATTTATTTCCAGCTTCTGGATTTCAAAGTTTCCAATTTCGTAAAATGGAAATCAAATTAGGATTAAAATTAGAAAAACGTCACAATTATACTGGCAACCATTATTATGCTGAATTTGCGAATCAGGAACAAGAAGAAATATTGCGTTTAGAAGCTTCTGATAGTTTATTCACACTTGTAGAAAAATGGCTTGAACGAACGCCTTTCTTAGAGTTCAAAGGATTTAATTTTAGGGAGCAATATCTTGTTGCTGTAGAACACATGCTAGAAAAAGAACGCACCGCTATTCAAGATTCTGATTATCTGCACGAACACGAAAAGCAAATGCGTATTCGCATGAATGGAGATGCAGGTTCTTATTTTGCTAATATTTTTAATGAATCCTTCCACAATGATCAAATCAAGGAAGGAAAAATTCGATTATCATACAAAGCTACCATTGCTGCTCTTTTAATCCAACTATACCGAGACGAACCGATCTTACAAGAACCATATCGGATGCTACAAGCTATTACTGAAATGGATGCATTGTTAACCAATTGGCGTTATCGACATGCACAAATGGTGATGCGTATGTTAGGTAGGAAAACAGGAACAGGAGGATCATCAGGACATGAATATTTAATGGAAACTGTAAAAAAACATCAGATCTTTTTGGATTTTCATAATATTTCAACTTTACTCATTCCCCGATCTGAATTACCCGTACTCCCGGATGAATTAAAAACAACTTTAGGATTTTACCATTCCAGTAAATAAAAAACGTCGGAGTCATATTATGCTATGTTCTACATCCAGTCATTCTATAAAACATACACCATTCAAGACCTGATGTATCATGTATTACTCGAACCCAAAAAGTTCTAAGAAATGTCCACAAAAAAAATAGATATACATACACACATCATTCCTGAACAGCTTCCAAAATGGGCTGAAAAATTTGGATATGGTGGCTTTGTCAATTTGGAACATCAATCCAATTGTCAGGCAAAAATGATGATTGATGGTGCCTTTTTTAGAATGTTAGATTCGAATTGTTGGGATCCAAAGGTTAGAATACAAGAATGTGAAAATTCCCAAATTAATATTCAAGTGTTGAGTACCATCCCCGTTTTGTTCTCGTACTGGGCACAAGCTAAGGATACTTATGATGTTGCTAGATTTTTAAATGATCATATATCATCCATAGTTCGACAATATCCTGATCGCTTTATTGGACTTGGAACCTTACCCTTACAGGATCCGGATTTAGCCATTATCGAATTACAACGATGCATGAATGAATTGGGTCTGGCAGGCATTCAGATGGGCTCACATATCAATGATTGGAATCTGGATGACCCTGCACTTTTTCCTTTTTATGCCGCAGCGGAAGAATTGGGTGCTTGTATTTTTGTTCACCCCTGGGATATGGTTGGCAAAGAAAAAATGCCTAAGTACTGGTTGCCTTGGTTGGTAGGGATGCCGGCTGAAACATCATTGGCTATTTGCAGTATGATTTTTGGTGGTGTTATGGAACAATTTCCTAATCTTCGAATAGCTTTCGCACACGGAGGTGGCGCTTTTCCTGGTTCGTACGGTCGAATCAAACATGGCTTCGAAGTTAGACCCGATCTAATGGCCATTAATAATCCCCATCATCCGGATACCTACTTAGGAAAATTTTGGGTAGATAGTTTGGTACATGATGCAGATATGCTTCATAAATTAATTGCATTATTCGGACATGAAAAAATTGCCCTAGGTACAGACTATCCTTTTCCTTTAGGAGAATTGGTTCCCGGTAAATTAATCCATGAAATACCTTTTAATTCAGACATTAAAGACTGGTTGAATTATAAGTCAGCTGAAGCTTGGTTAGGAATCTAATTCTTTATCAACTCCCTTGTAGTATTTTAAAATCTTATATAACTGTATAAAGTATCTAATGAAGAAGGTGTCAACATGATACCTAAAGGAATATTCTTAGCCCATTTATTACCATGATCCAACAGTTTTAATTCGATCATATGATCAATTCCTGGCCTGATATCTCGTTTGAGTTTAGTCAACCAATAATAACTATGTCCCGTAAAAGGTGATGCTGAGACAGACTTGAATGTATTCAGTACATCTGAACTAACTATCTTACTTTGATCCGGCTGTGTATCGGAATTGAGAAGAATAATTATTTTATATTTGAATTGAGGACGATAGGTTTTGAGATAGTGAAATAATTCATAAGTGGTATTACTTCCAGTATTTTCATACAATCCTCCATCGATCATATTCCCCTCTCCTTTCACATAATTATAAGCACAAATCAATGGAAAAGATTGACTTAACATGACTCCTGCAATTAAAGGAAGTTGTTTTTTCTTGCCACTAGATTCAGGTAGATTGTGATTGATTTGAAATTTTTGATATAGATCGACTGCAGTATAAAACAAAGTATCATTGTTTCCAATTGGAGATAAAATAGCCCTATTGCCAGTTTGTGTATTTGCCGTATTAATAAAAAACAAAGGGCTTTTGTATTGATTACTATCCATGAAATGATACAAGTAATCTGATTGTAAACTTTCATTGATTTCATCAACATATTGAGTATCATATAATGCACTAAATGCAGCAACTTCATCTTTCTGATGGTAATAATTTCGATCCGTTTGAAATCCATCAGTATAATAATAAATTCCTCTAAAAAAATCACTAAATAATAATCCCCAAAAAGATGCTGATAAATAATTATAACTATAAATGGATTTGAAGAATTGCAATGATGATTTATAGTCCTCCTTTGGATAAATACCTTTAGATTCCAGATACCATTTATTCAATAACATATTGGCACCAGATGTACTTCCGGATACGGTTGACATCGCGAATAATCGATGTTTAAAAGTAGGATCTTTTTTCGCCATTGAATCCAAATTCATGGATAGCCATGCTCCTGCTCTGGAACCTCCACCTTGACCAGCAACCAACACTATGGTATCATCTTTGGAAAGCTTCTTATTGATAATCCATCCATCAAAATATTGGAGCAAATTCTTCCGATTATGATAATCGAACGATTGATGAATATCAGCATCGTATTCTCTAATGTTATGTCTATTGGCGGTACTAATGAAAGAGATATAAATTAAGATTCCAACACCTACAATTGAAACCAATCTAAATACATTAAAAATCAAACCAAAAGAATTGCGAAGTTTAGATTCAAGGGCATTTTTTTTATAAATGTATTCCGACAAAATCCAAGGTGCTCTAATGAAGGCATCAATAAATAAAATATAGTATCCAACTAAAATATTTGCAATAACGATCGGTGACAATAAATGTAATTGATGCGATGCAGTTAAAAATCCGAACAGACCCAATATTACAATTACTAATATCCATACTGATGAATATCTTTGATTGCCAATCTTAAATAATGCTGAAGTTTGATCAATTTCTGATACATGGGCAGGAAGTTTTTCAATAAAATAATGATACGCATTATTCCATAAAAAAAGTATAACCATAAATAAAATGGACCAAACTTTATAATCAAAAAACATCCACAACAAGGAACTGAATAAGATAAGTATTAAGTGGATTAATAATCCCTTCCAAATGAACTGATGTTTATAGCTCGAAGATCTAAATTCAATACGGCTCGTGATTAAATATTTAGTATAATGACCTGCAATAGACATTATTGGGATAAAAAGGAATACTCCTAAAATACTAAACAGACTATCTGGTAGCGACCGGTTGATCAATAAATAAATAAAGATGATCATGGGTAAGTTTGAAAAATTACGAATGGGATAATAAGTCCTTCCATCACCGTTATACTCTTGGATCAATTGTCCAAATAAGCGTTCCGGATCTAGATGGGATTTAACCATAATATTTGAAGCCAATCTTCCAAATAAATAACTGATCCCATAACAAGACCAAGTAGGTATCGCCCACACCGCGAAAAACATTATCTCGAAACTCAAGAGTACTAAAAAAATATTCCAACCATTCCCATGTGAAAATAAATAATTGATTATTTCTCCACCTTGACCTACATAATATAATGCCAAGGGAAATAATAAGATGAGTACAATATAAAACCAATTATGCGCAAATGTGGCAAATATTCGATTGATATGATTGATTAGTTTCCCAAACCAAATTTCCATAAATCCATGATTACTCATATATTAATATTTTAAACTAAATTACATTTCTTCCATTATGTTTTATTCTGAATTGGCTATATAAACCCCAATTTGAAATAACTCAAAAATATTATGTTACGAAGTTACAATATATTGATTCGGCTGAAAGGGGATTTTTCCCTATTTATGGTATTCCTGGAAAATATCAGGATATCGACAGAACTGTGAATTTGATAAAAATAAAAAAACACCGACGATATTACATCATCGGTGTTTTTTTTACAGCATTTCAAATGCTTTCTATTGATTTATAAAGAAACCAATTATTTTTTCATTGTAGCTTTCTTCTTGGTCTGAGCTTTTGCTTTTTGAGCTGTAGCAACTGGAGCCAAAGCCAATTCAATATCTAAGTCGAAATTATTGCTGATTGCTTTGTCTCCCAAATTATCAAAGAAACTACTTGAACCATACTTGATATTGTATTTGGTCCTGTCAATTGCAATTTTGCTAGTTGCTTTTTTCTTAGTTGCATCTACCATTGCATCAAATTCGATTGGATTAGAAATTCCTTTGATGGTTAAATCCCCTTTTACAGTGAAATTACCATTGCTTTTTGGAGTAACGCTTGTGATTTTTAAACTTGCTGTTGGAAATTTATCAACACCAAAAAAATCATCAGCTTTTAAATGGCCAACTAATTTATCAGAATATTCTCCTTGCATATCGGTGTTTGTAATCGTTGTCATATCGATTTCGATCATTCCACCTGTAAGGTTGTTTTGATCCATTACTAATTCTCCTGATTTAATTTTAATCATTCCTGTGTGCGTTCCAGAAATCTTTGTTCCAGTCCACTTAACTGTACTCTTAGCAGCATCTACAGCCATTTTTACAGGTGGATTAACAGTAGCACTGATCATTGATACAGTAACGAACAGTGTCAAAAAAGAAATTGCGATTTTTTTCATGTTTATTGTTTTTATTGTTTTAAAAAAAAAATTATACACTTTGAGTGGCATTTCGGATTAAATCCAATATGCGGTTGAGTTCTGTAATATCTCTATCGGAGATTTCATTTAGGCTATGGCCTATAGCATGCTCCACTAATGAGCTGGCTTCAAGTAATATATTTAGTCCGTCTTCTGTAATAGATATATCTACCTTTCTACGATCTTTTGGACATTCTATACGCGTAACATAATGCTTGGACATCAACTTATCTATTAATCTAGATGTGTTTGATGTCTTATCAATCATTCGCTCGGTGATTGTCTTTACACTAACCATATTGGGGTGCTTTCCTCTCAATATCCTCAAAATATTAAACTGAGGTGTAGTAAGATCAAGAGGCCTAAGGACATGCTCGATTTCAGCATGCAACAAGGACGTTGTTACAGCTAGATTTAAATGCGCCTTGTGGCGATCATTACTGAATGGTTTGGACATCTTAAGATAATCTACTAATTCCATGTAAGTACAATTAATGTATAAACATTAATTGTTTGTACATTGTTTCAAGTAAATTATAATTTTTATTTATTAATATGTAAATAACTACATTTTAATTAGTTAGTTCTTAATAAAGCAATCCAATGAATTAAAATGGATCATTATCTAAAAGCCTAACCTACTAATAAAAAAAAAATCCCCTAGCGAATAAACACCAGAGGATTTTAATATTTATCTCGATTTTGATTTAATGCCTGCCCCAAAGCTCAACTAATGCCTTGTCATTCATCGGTCCACCTTTGGTATCATACCAAAATTCAACGCGGTTGATGATGCGTTTATTTCCTGTTAAATCAATGACTCTACTCTCGCCGCCTTTAAGGATATTTTCGCGAATTTCTATATTTTGGGATTCACCATTACCATAATGAACGACCATCTTATCCATATTGATTCCAGAGCGTCGGACTTTGATTTTTAGTTTAGAAAATGTGCCTTCCATCTTAGTTACCATAATAACATCATGATCAACGCTTCTATTAACAAGTCGCTGACCTAATTTTTCCCAACCATTAATAGTTGAAGATGAACTAAAGGATGTTAAAGAAACTAAAACGAAAATACCGAGTATAAAAGTTAAAAATAAGTTGGTTTTCATAAAATAAAATTTAGTGGATAATGAATCTAAGACTAACTATTTCAATAAAAGTTTAATGTCCTCTTGAAAATACTATTACCATCCTAATACCCAAGCAAAAATTAATGGAGCAACAATAGTGGCATCTGATTCCACAATATATTTTGGTGTATTGATGTCTAATTTACCCCAGGTTATTTTTTCATTGGGCACTGCTCCTGAATAGGATCCATACGAAGTAGTACTATCACTAATCTGACAGAAATAAGACCAGAAAGGAACATCATGCCATTCTAGATCCTGATACATCATAGGCACCACACAGATTGGAAAATCTCCTGCTATTCCCCCACCGATTTGAAAAAAACCAACACCTTTACCTGTTGAATTAGCCCGGTACCATTCTGTTAAATATACCATATACTCTATTCCGCTCTTCATCGTGGAAGCCTTAATTTCTCCTTTGATGACATATGATGCAAAAATATTTCCCATAGTACTGTCTTCCCATCCCGGACAAATAATGGGCAAGTTTCTTTCTGCTGCAGCAATCATCCAACTGTTTTTTGGATCTATTTCATAATATTGTTGCAAGACACCACTGTTCAACATTTGGAACATGAATTCATGAGGTAAGTAACGTTCTCCTTTTTGGTCAGCCGCTGCCCATAATGCATGAATATGCTTTTGTAAACGACGAAAAGCTTCCTCTTCAGGAATACATGTATCTGTAACCCGATTCAAACCTTGCTCCAATAGCCCCCATTCTTCCTGAGGTGTAAGGTCTCGATAATTAGGTATCCTTTTATAATGTGAATGTGCGACTAAATTCATGAGATCTTCTTCAAGATTTGCTCCTGTACAAGATATAATATCTACTTTTCCTTGTCGGATCATTTCTGCAAGTGAAACTCCTAATTCAGCAGTACTCATAGCACCAGCCAGTGTAATCATCATTTTGCCACCCTCTAACAAGTGCTGATCATACCCTTTAGCCGCATCAATCAAAGATGCAGCATTGAAATGTCTATAGTGATGTGCTATAAACTGAGAAATGGGACCTTTATTCATGTTCACTATCTACTTTATGATTGTTTTCAAATTTATATGCAAGCATTTTATAATACAATTTAGCCACTAGAAAATCAGGCGCTTTATTATATGGATTAGGCGCTAATTCCACAATGTCAAATCCAACTACGTGCTTTCGTCGGAATACCATACGGAGGTATTGTAAGACTTGATACCAATCCATTCCGCCCGGTTCAGGGGTTCCAGTACTGGGCATAATACTGGAATCAAAAACATCAAGATCTAAGGTAATAAACACATGATCTGTCATTTTGCGAATGGATTCTTCCATCCAATAGTCATTATCCATAATTTGATGGGCAAAATAGACCTTGCCATCTTCAAGATATTGTTTTTCTTCAATATCCATACTCCTGATCCCCACTTGCATTAAATGAGCATTTCTCTGTGCTTCTGCCACAGCACATGCATGATTATATTTGGTACCATGATAAGATTGACGCAAATCCGTATGTGCATCTAATTGCAGAACAGTGAGGTTATTATATTTTTCGGCATAAGCTCTTAAAATACCAATGCTAATACTATGTTCCCCACCAAAAAAAGTTAAAAATTTATTAGTTGCTAATAGTTCTTGGGTCTTTTTATAGACTTTTTTAACCATAGCTTCAGGTGTCAATTTTTTTACAGTTAATGGTTTTTCCAAAACAACACCTTGTTTATAAGGCTCCGAATTAGTTTCGATATCATATAATTCCATGTTTTCTGATGCTATTAAAAAGGCATCATATCCTTTATCTGCTCCTTTGCCCCAGGTGCTTGTTCCATCATATGGAATCGACGTCAAGGTCACTTTGGCATGTTTAGGATTGGCATATTTTTTTGGAATTCCTGCGTAGGTGTTGGTTTGAGGTTTCATACTAATTTTTTAGTGTTTTTTGTAAACAGCATTTTCAATAAATAAGTTCTTATTTGTACCCCAATATCTTTAACATATCTTTAGCTGTTTGTTCTTCACTGTAAAGCCAATCTACCAGATTACCATTCTCATCACGATCCACTAATATGTGCTTAGGAGAAGGAATCAAACAATGCTTAATGCCACCATATCCAGACAATGCATCCTGATAAGCACCTGTATGAAAAAAACCAAGATATAGCGGTGTTTTATCATCTCTTTCATATTGCGGCAAGAACAATTGTTGATTCTGTGCTTCCGTATTGTAATAGTCCGAATTATCACAACTGAGTCCGCCTATATTGACACGTCTGTATTCATTATGCCATTTATTTACTGGCAACAATATAAATCGTTCTGCAATTCCCCAGCTATCGGGTAAAGTATTCATGAGTGAATTATCTATCATGTACCAAATCTCTGAATCATTTTGTTGCTTTTGTTCTAATACTGAGAATATAGTAGCGCCACTCTCTCCAACGGAGTATTTACCAAATTCTGTAAAAATATCCGGCTCCTTTATGTTTTCTTCCTCACAAGCTTCCTTGATTAATTTTACAATTTGATGGATCATGTATTTATAATCATACTCACTGCCTAATGAATTTCGTATGGGAAGTCCACCGCCAATATTAATGGCACTCAGGCTAGGAAAATGTTTTTTTAATTCTATGTATGTCTTAATTCCCTTCTTCAACTCACCCCAATAATATGTAGTGTCTTTTATTCCGGTGTCCACAAAAAAATGGAGCATATACAATTCAAATTTAGTTTGATTCGAAAAACGCTCCTTACAAAACTGAACCACTTCGGAAGATCTGATACCTAATCTGGATGTATAAAATTCAAACATGGGCTCTTCTTCAGTGGCAACCCTAATGCCCATTTTACATTTTTTATGAATCAATTCTTCATAGG
>Ga0138256_10002490_pt1 | contig 19740 bp, 15 predicted proteins | sample KNB2016incub_MG_FD_105486 | JGI IMG/M metagenome (GOLD analysis project Ga0138256, IMG submission 105486) | Active sludge microbial communities from wastewater in Klosterneuburg, Austria - KNB2014incub_MG | ecosystem: Engineered > WWTP > Activated sludge > Unclassified | place: Austria... | reverse complement strand
TTGCCGCCACCGGCGGATGCGCCCAGTTCCAGACCACGGCCACGATCACCATCACCGCCGCGCCGGCCGCCACCATCACCTATGCAGGCTCCCCGTACTGCAGCTCGGGAGGAACAGCCCCCGTCACCCGCACCGGCACTCCCGGAGGTACGTACTCGGCTAGTCCGGCGGGTCTCGTGATCGACCCGAATACGGGTGCGGTGACCCTTGGCTCCAGCACACCGGGAACGTATACGGTGACCTACACCATTGCCGCCACCGGCGGATGCGCCCAGTTCCAGACCCAGACCAACATTACGATCTCTTCTCCGCCAGACGCGGGTACCATCAGCGGCGTCGATAGTGTTTGTATCGATGGGACAGCCCAACTGACGGTAACAGGGGCCAGCGGTTCAGGAACATGGTCGAGTTCGCTACTTGCCAGCGTGAATTCATCTGGACTTGTGACAGGGGTATCGGCGGGCCAAGCTGTGATCCTATTCGTCGTGGTTGGCCCTCCTGGATGTGCGAGCGATACAGCGCTTTTCTTCGTCTCCGTCAACCCCCTCCCCACGACCCCGACCACGGGTGGTCCATACGGTCCGCTATGCGTGCATGCCAGCCCGATCCCATTGGGTGGCACATCGGGTGGGGTCTGGACGGGCCCGGGGGTTTCAGGACCTCCTTACGTGTTCGACCCGGCGATCGCCGGTGCTGGTCAAGCAACGGTGACCATCACGGTCACAAGCCCACAAGGCTGTGAGGCGTCCGATTCGACCGCGATCACGGTGAACCCGCGACCGGTGGCGGTGTCATCGGGCGGTGGAGCGCGTTGCGAGAACGGCGACACGGTGACCGTGACGTGGAACTTCACCACAGGCACTGCACCGTTCACCTACTCCATCAACAACGGTGCGTCGCTCAACACATCGGGCTCATCCGTGACCATATCCGTTCCGCCTCCCACGGACCCAGGTTCGTACGACTACGGCATGACCGCGCTCACCGATGGCAACGGGTGCATCGGCACCTCGCTGGGTCAGGTGCGGACGGTGACCAACCTGATCACCCCGGACCCGCCGCTAGTGGGGACCTTGGACGACCTGGGGCAGCTGTGCAATGGACAGTACAGTGCCCTGTTCATCCTGAACCACAGCGAGCAACCCCCTGGGACGACCTACTCCTGGGCCAACGGACCGTATTCTGCGGATACCGTTCACGCCCAGCATTGGAACACTCCCGGGGCCGGCACCTTGACGGTGCGTGCCAGGAACTTCGTTCAGGGTACAGAGTGCGCGGATGCGGCGGACTACACGTTCACCGTCTCCGCGGTGGCGGCCTCGTGCCCCAAAGGCATCGTCTTCTTCGAGCCTTACGGGTTGGCGTTGGTGGACCCTCCCGCCGGGTTCTTCCAATGGGGCGATCTCCAGTTCGGGAATGGTGCATTGAGTTTCACACCGATCACCGGAGAGACCGACCAGACCATCTTCAGGACACAATGGGCCCAACTGGCCGGCAACCTGCCGCCGTACCCACCAGCCGTGGTGCGCAGTTCGGTGGACGGTACGTCCTGTTTCTCCCATACGGTCGACTGGCTTACGGACGCGATGCTGGACCGGAACTGCCTGCGCTCGGAGGTGGATGACAAGGCCGAGGCCCCGGAGCACACGATCTACCCGAATCCATTGGACATCAAGGTGCTGACCATTGAGAGCGTGGGAAGGCCACTGGAGGAAGCCCTGCACTGGGAGCTTTTCGACGTGCACGGCCGATCCGTGCGCTCAGGGCAGGTGCTGGCTCAGCCGGTGGGTCGTCTGATGGACGGGTTGGAAGGACTGGACCGCGGGGTGTACCTGCTGACCCTGCGCAGCAGCGTGTCCCTGGAGAACTTCAAACTTATCCTCAACTGATCCGCCATGAGAACGACCACCCGCTCCCTCATTTGCGGTCTGGCCTTGGCGGGCCCGTTCGCGCCAGCCGCCGCCGCCGGGACACCGGTCCTGATGCCTTCGGACACCGTTCAGGATCGGGCCATCGGCCTGTTGAAGGCCAACCTGGAGGACCTCAAGGATTGGTTCAATCGATCCAGCCAGTTCTCGAAGGCGTTCGCCGATGGGGCAAAGTACTACTGCGACATCTGCCCCAAGCGGGAACCACGCGATGTTGCCGACTACCTGTATCAGGTCCGCAGCCTTTTTCCGGACGGATTCCAGTTCGAGTATTACATCGAGAAGGACCGGATCGAGCACCAGGGGTATGACCTGAGCGAACACGATTTCAGGATCCCGTTCTACAAGACCCTGCCCGTGGTGACCAAGGAAGGCGTGGTTACCAACAAGGCCGAACGAGTGGACCTTGTGGCGCTGATCCACATGGACTACCGCAAGGGCTACTTCAGGATCACCGGGGTCGAGTGGGACAAGCCACCGGCGAGCAACATGCTCATGCTGGAGCTTTCGCCCGCCTTTGCTCTTGGCCGATTGAAGATGGATGACGTGCCCGGGCTCGAGGAGGCGAAGACCAGCGGTCAGCTCTATCGCCTGGGTGTCCAGTATTACTTCCATCCCGGCAAGGGGACGAACCGGGGCAATGTCTGGCTGAAGGTCGGGCTGATGGCCGGACTGCGACGGACCGGCCTGCGATCGGAGGGCCTGACCTACGAGCAAAGTGGGCTTGTTCTTTCCGGACTGGCCCCGCAGACCGTGCCCGATGACGCCGAGCACCGCATCACCGTGCAGCAGCGGGTCACCGAGGTGGAGGAGAATGTGAGCAGCGTGGCAGTGGAGGTTCCCATCGGCATCAGCAAGCGGTGGTCGCTCAGCCGCCGATTGGACTTCTCCATGGAACTGCAGCTCGGGGTGGGGCAGGAGGTATGGCGCAAGGTGAACGGGAGCTACGTGATGGACCAGGTGGGCACGCGCCATACGATGACCTTCCAGAACGGGCAGGTGGTGGATGTCATGAACGTCAGCGGCGATGAGTTGCTCGTCTACAATGCGGCTCCGGCCGCCGTCGTCGACGCCTCCGGAGAGCGCATCGAGTTCTTCAGCCAGCGCACCAGCCTGCTGGACGATCTGGAGTCAAAGAAGAAGGCGTACTACCTGGTGGGTTTGAACCCATCGCTGTTCATCCGCGGCCTGGATGAGAACATCAAATACAATGTAGGCCTGCGGTTCGATCTGGTGAGCACCCACAAGGAGGAGACCGCTGCGCCGGTGGATCACCGGTATTTTCTGGATGATGCGGACACTACCCGTCCATCCCTGACCGCCCTGACCAACTCACCCTTCCAGTTCTTCGCCGGGCTTTCCTTCGCCGTGATCCTCTGAACCATGCGCAGCGCGATCGTGATCCTGTTGGCCCTGGCGGAACTACCATTCGCAGGGTATGCCCAGAAGCCGGCTGATGCCTTGTCCGTGCCCAGGATGTGGGAGGAGGTGAAGTACGACCATCAGCTGAACAAGTTCTACCTGGACAAGACGGAGCCGCAGAGCGAGTTCTATTGGACGGTGCCTTCAGGCCCCTCGTCCTCCGCTTACAAATGGCGTGTGTTCGCCGACCGCGCGGGTGTGGTCATCTACAACAGCTCCGGCGGCGATCGCCAACCGGTCCGGAACTTGGAGCTGGGTGAACGGCTTTATGTGTTCAAGGAGTCGGGGGAATGGGTGCAGGTGGGTGTGGACCATACCAAGGCCATCCCGGAGGGCTGGTGCAACAAGAAGGACCTGATCCTCTGGAACAATCCCTTGGTGGACGGCCGGACACGGATCGAACTGAAGGCCTTTCTGGTGAACACGGCGGACGCCGTGCAGGACATCCGTTCGGGGAACAAGCAGAAGTACCAGGTCTATGATGGACCGACCGCGGAAGCCAAGCAGGTCAAGGACGAGTTCCTGTACGATGTGCTCTACATCTACAAGTGGCACAAGGAGGGCAATACCATCCGTTGGCTGGTGGGCGTACACCCGGGGCTGGATTCGGATAAGCGTCCCATGGGGTGGGTCAACCATGCGAAAGTGAAGGTCTGGAGCACCCGCCTATGCCTGGAGCCCAATCCGGAGGACGCCGCCGTGCTGGAGCGCAAGGCGCGGAACATCAAGGCCAAGGTCTTTTCCGATCAGCAACCGGATGAAGCGAAGCGTTATCTGGAGACGGGAGCGGGGCATGGCATGAGCGAAGGGGAAGAGAGCGACCCCGCGTTCCGGACTGTTCAGATCCTTGGAAATCGCATGGATAGCCGCCTGTTCAGGTATCCTGTGTTTGATGGGAGCACCGCCAACATGACCGAAGGCAATTGCTCCTTTCTCACCGGGATGACGGGCCGCATCACCATCGGCGCCGGCGCCGTCATGGAGGGCTTCAACAACGAGGATTACATCAAGGCGCGCAGGGCCTTCGATGCCATGCGGGAGTACAAGGACAAGATGAACGTCGTGTTCGTGATCGAAGGCGGTGCAGGCATGGGCGAGCACATGAAGCTGGCGAAGGATGCGCTTTCGGGCATCCACGCGGCGAACAAGGAGAACGGTGCGCTGCGCTACGGTGCCGTGGTGTACAAGAACGAGCTGGCCGGAGCCGACGGCGGCAAGGATCCCGAGTCGAACTACCTGGAGGAGAAGAAGCTGACCAGTGCGGGGGATGAAGTGCTGAACTGGCTGGATGGCCGGGCGAACACGCCCGCGGGCGATCCCGTGGATGCGCGGGTGGTGTATTTCGCCCTCCGGCGTGCCTTGGACATGCTCCCGGCCAATGAAACGAACATCGTGGTGCATCTCAGTCGTCGCCCTGACAATGGTCGCGCATCTGATTTCTTCAGCGGCAAGACCTTCATCGAAGGGACCGACCTCGGCAACGGGCTTGGCCTGAACAAGGGCCTGCATTACCTGAGCTATGTCACCAAAGGACAAGGCGACAACCTTGCGGAAGACCAGCGGAAGATGGCTTTCGAGGGAATACAGGATGACGTGATCCAGAACCTGTCCGCCGCGATGAGCAATGCGGATAAAGGGCTGCAGGGCTTCGGCAGCCAGCAGCGCATGGTGGCACAAGCGCCAAAGCTCATCGCCGAGAAGGCCGAGGATGGTGATCCGGTCGTACGCATGGACCGGTTCCACTTCATGCTGAAGGCGAGGATGCTGCTCCAACCGGAACCGATGCTGGCCCGCATCATCACGGAGGATGTGGGCGAGTGCATCACGTTGAGCAAGGTGGCCTGGAAGGCTTTTGAGTCCGTGGTGGTGGATGATTCCGACATCAAGGACCAGGCGATGGACCTGAGCTATTTCGGAGATGAGCTGCTCTCGGGCCTGCCGGCCTCGGATCGGGAGGAGGTGCTGCGCTATCTCGCCACGAACAAGGTGCACGTATTCCAGAACGGGGTCACGTATTGGAAAGCAGCGGATCTGAAGGAACCGCTGTTCCGGTATGTGCTTTTCTATGAGAAGGCCAAGCTCAACAAGGAGATCCAGGATCTGGACAAGATCGTCGGCATCCTGGATGGGGGCAACAAGGAGGAGGCCCGCACGGCGCTCGCCGAGCTGTGGAAGAAGCACGCGGAGGATGCGTTGGGCACCAAGTACTCCGATAAAATGACCTTGGAGGAGGTGCGGGGTCGGTTGATGGGGATCCATGAGATGCGCATCGTCAAGCCCTTCACCGAGGCGTATGTGCTCAAGGGTATCACCCTGGCTGACATCAAGAACCCCAGCAAGTTCAAGTTGGAGGACATGGACAACTACAAGAAGGCGGTACAGGATAACTTGAAGAATATGAAAGAGTTGCTTGGCCAAGGGGCATATGATGTGCCGGGTGTGTCGGACCGGAAGTACTATTGGGTGCCGATCCAATTCCTGTTCAATTGAGCGACGTGGTTCCGGCATTCGCCCTGCGCGACATTTCGCTTGGTTACCTTGGTTTCGAGGTGCTCCGTGTGGATGAGCTCGTGGTCCCGCAAGGAGGCATGGCCTTCGTCATCGGTCCCTCCGGGGCGGGGAAGAGCACGTTGCTGGAGACCCTTGGCCTGATGTCCGACACCTTCATCAAGGGGGGCGGGGGCACGCCCGAATTCCGCATTGAAGGAGAGGCGTTCGCTCCCGCCACCCTGTGGAGCGCGCAGAGGCGGCGGCTGGCCGACATTCGGCGCGAGCGGTTCAGCTTCATCTTCCAGAGCACCAACCTCATGCCCAATTTCACGATCTGGGAGAACATCCGGATGGCCTCCTTCTCCGGTGATGAGCCCGAAGAGGACGTGCGCGCGCGCGTGGGGAGCCTGATGGACGCCCTCAACCTGCCCCGCCATACGCTGGACAAACCCGCGCATGCGGTCTCCGGAGGACAGCGACAGCGGATCGCGTTCATCCGGGCCATGGTGAAGGACTACTCCGTGCTGCTGGCGGACGAACCAACAGGAAACCTCGATCCGGAGAACGCGGTCATCCTGTTCGAGGTGCTGAAGAAGAGCGTCACGGACAGTGGTCGTACGGCCGTGGTGGTCACCCACCATGTGGAACTGGCGGAGCGCTTCGGCGATCTGGTCATCGAGCTGGAGCCGGGGGCGCGGAAGGAGCTGGGCGGACAGGACGGCGCGGCATCGCCGGCCCGCCTACGGACACGAACTGGCGCATGGGACCGATGAGCGGGATGCGCGCCGGAAGCCGTGGGGCGCTGGATGATGTCCAGCGCAAGTTGTTCATGACCCGGGAGTACGACGCCATCCGCGGGCGCCGCTGGTTCGTGCTTTGGTTGCTCTATGCCATCCTGCTCGTGGCGCTCGCCGCGGTGGCCATCGGTCGCACCGGCCTCGATCAGTTGAGCGTGCGCATGGACGATCCGTTCACGAGCTGGCTGGAGATCCCCGCCAGCAACACCAAGGTGTACAAGATCTATGGGGACCTGAAGACCTACCTGGAGGACAGCTGTGCGGCGAACGGCCGCTTCCAGGCCCGGCAGGCCTCGGGCAGCTACATCAGTGGGCTCGAGTGCTGGTCCAAGGAGCACCGTGCCTATCGCTATGTCCGGGCGAAGAGCTTCGGATTCTGGCAGGATGCCGACCTGCGCGAGAAGGTCCTGGCGCTCGGGAATCTGGTCGAGGACCTCAGCGGTGGACGCCTGCGTGATGCCGACGCCTACAGGAACGGGGTGGTCATGAGCAAGGCGGTGCTGCAGGAGCTGGGGTACACGACCGAGGACCTGCGGGGAAGACCGCTCCTCTTCTTCTACAACCCGCAGAGCCATCCGCTCGTGGTGCTGGCCGTGGTGCACACCCTGCCCAGCAAGAGCGGCCTGTTCATGGAGCATGCCCTTCTGGCCGGCATCCGGCAGCCGGACCGCTACGGCACGCTGTCCCCGGACAGCTACGGGACGTTGAAGGTCTGGCTCGACCTGGAGGAGGGCGACCAGCCAGGGGCACAACGCGTGCTGGATGCGCTCGCGCGGTATTCCGCGGCCGATCGACCAACGCTCGAACAGGACAGCACCCATGCCACCCACGATCATGTGGCCGTGCTGAAGGTCAACAGCTACCTTTCGTCCTCCGCGCTGGGTTCGTTCCAGGAGGGGCTGAACCGGAACGACACCCTGCGGCCCTTTGCGGCGCAGGTGGGTTTTGGTGTCAACTACCGATCGCCCGACCCGGCGGAGCGCTATGGGGATCCTTCCGACGATGAGACATCGTTGTTCGATAACCTGTCCATCACCTTCAGCGAGCTCGACTCCATCCGCGCGTTCCAACGGGAGCTCCAGGCGCGGTTCAAGGTGGAGCTGGACATGGACCGCGTGGACTCCCGGGAGAATTTCGGCATGATCTCCAGGCTCAGTGAGTTCCTCATCTCCGCGCTCGTTCTCTTCGCCGCCATGTCGATCCTGGTCTTTCTGTACAATCTGCTCAAGGGCCACCTGGAGCGCATCAAGATGAACCTGGGCACGTTCATGGCCTTCGGTCTGTCGGAGTCCTTTCTCCAGAAAGGCTACATGCGCATCATCCTGAAACTGCTACTGCAGGCGATGGGCTTGGCCGTGGCCACCCTTCTGGCCCTCCAGGGATCGGCCTGGTTGCTTGGTCGCTTCATCCCCGTGAATGAACTCTTCAGCGACTTGAGGGTGATCGACAATCCATGGCTGTATGGTTCACTGGCCTTCCTCTTGGGTGCTGGCTTCGTGATCTTCCGCTGGCAGCTCCGCCGATTCCTGTCCAACACCCCTGGTGATCTCATTTACGCGCGCACATGAACAACTTCCTCATCCTCCTGTCCCTGACCGCGGCGTTCGGGCTCACGGCCTGCGGCGACGCAGGTCCCGGCACGGAGAACGTGACGAATGAGGCGGCCGTGCAGGTGCTGGACAGCCTGAAGCAGGAGGTTGAGGAGGTGAAGGAGGACCTGGACGCTCAGGAGAACCTTTCAGAGGAAACGGTGGAGAGGGAGAAGCGGAAGTTGGAGGAGCGCGAGCGTCACATCCAGGAGAGCCTCGGTGCCTCTCCTTTCGCGGCCATGTCGGCCGCACAGATCGACTCCACCTTCGCCTCGTGGATCGGCGAGTACCGCAACGACCGGTCGGTGGAAAAGGTGAAGCGGATCTGTGAGGCCATGCAGGATCTCGCTGTGCGGAAGCACTTTGAGCAGAACAAGGAGAAGCAGAGTCAGCTCGCCCGTCAGATCAAGGAGCTTCGGAACGTGAAGGGTCGGCCCTGTGATGGGCTATGAAGACAGCGGGGACCAGCCTGGCAGGCCCTCCAGGGAGCGGATCAGCGGTTCGGGCCAGGGATGCCCAGTGGACCTGTGCGGACCTTGGTCGATCTGTCCAATGATCGGAGATGAACCCCCTTTGTGAAGACCGCCGTGGTGAGTTCGGGAAGCATCAGCACCGTCCGCCGCCGACCCGGGCTGAAGCAGATCACCTGCTCATCCCCGGTCGTTCCCATGCCCAGCCAATGGGTCTCCGGACCGTGGCGGATCATGTCGATCCCCACGGAGGTATTGAAGGCCCGGGTAACGGTCTTCACCAGGTCGGCCGCTTCACGCGGTGAGTCGAATTCGAGCGGGTACATCCGTGCATCCCTACTGAGCAGGGTCACATCGAACAGGTCATAGTCGGGGAAGATGGCCTTGCCGTGGAGCAGCACGAGCCCTTTGCAGGGACCCTCCCTCACGCTGGTGATCCCGCTCGGTGCGCTCCACTTCTTCCAGGTGGCCATGGCCTTGTCCAACCGGAGCGGGGTGAACGCGCCTGGGCATAGTTCCGGGTTCACGACCAGGCCCCCCAGCTCATGGTTCGCATTATCGGCGGATTTCGCCTTCACGGTCGCGGGCTTGGGGATGCACTCCCACCGTCCTCCGACCCGTTTGCCGAACCAGCGTTCGAGCAGGTCGTTGGGTTCGCGGACCATGATGCAGCAATGCAGTCGGTCGGCGATATTGAGGAAGATGTGTTCGTGGGCGGCGATCACGACGAGAGGGCATCTAGAGGGGTGAAGGTAGGGTTCGTACACTCGCGAATACGGCGAGCCCTGATCTGAATAGGCTACTGAAGACCAAGGAATGCCGCTGCTACGGAGCAGTTCCAATGCGTTACTGGACAAGCTCGTACCGCGAGACCATCTTAGTCGAACTGCTTCCAGTTTCCGTAGGCGTCGACCAAAGCCATGATCCCTTCGACCGCCATGGGACCTTCGATCATCCTTCCTCGAACGGTGATTGACTTAAGCGCAGGGCGAGCTTCACCCCACGCCATCAACCATGGTGCGGACATGGAGCCTTTGAACGCCCAGATATCCGCGTTCCCGGCGGCCGCGGCTCCAGCTACCTCCGTGGTCAACGTATACCCGTACGCGATGGCCATTCCGGCTCCAGGAATCACAGCATCCACCGGTTTTCCAAGCACCATGATGCCAACATCAGCCCCTAGCTTGATCGCCGTATAGGCCTTCCCCCATTTGGAGGCTGTTGCGGCCTCCGCGGCGTTATGATTCATGACCTCTTTCCGGCGCTCCTCCATTCGTTGCAACAGTAGTCTTGTTTCAGAATTAAGTTGTTTGATGAATGAGCTGTAGGACTCAAAAATAGCGCTCTTATCTTGTTTGCTGAATATCTCATTCAATCGCTGGTTGACATACTTTTTCTTCTGCGCCACGCTGTAATTATAGGCATTCATATCGATATCAAGGTCTTTAATACCTTGAATTGTGCCTGCTGAGAATACTTTGAGGAACCAACCCGGATCTTCCAATTTGATTACGTAGGAATTATGAAGTGATGCGACAACGATGTATTTCCTAATGACTTTAACATGTGTGTCAAGGTCGAATACACCGACGGTCAATTTCTTCTTCATGGGTCGACCACTTAACGCGATAGGCTCGCGCATGCGCCTACGAGGAGATCGCTTTCAACGGGTTGCAAATTGTCAGGATCGAATTGGTCGGAGGCGGCGAACACTGCCGCCTCCGATACCCAATCCATCAACCTATGCCGGCCATTCGTTCTCGAACGGTTCGGAGTTCAGGGTGAGTGTCTTTGCGGAGATCGTGAAGGACACGGTCATGGGATTGCCGCCGACGGAATCGAAGTTCTCGGCGAACTGGACCACGTACGCATCCTCGAACTCGAGTTTCTGCATATCGCTGTCCTCGTTATCCTTCTTGAAGATGATGCTGCCCTTCACCCGCTTGAACTGGTCGATGAGGGACGACCAGAGGGAGACATCATCGGTGGCCTCGACCTCGAAGCTCACGGTACCTCCCTTCACGCCGCTCGACGGACGCCCGGTCGGGTCGATGTCCCGGCTGAGGGCGAAACTGCAATGAAGGACTTTGTACTTCGTGCCATCCAGGTCCAATGCTGCTGCGAATGCCATGGTCAGTGTGTGTTGATCGGTGAGTGAATGTGTTGCGGACACGAACATCGGCAAGGCACCGGAACGGATCGCACCGAATCAGGGAAAGCAGGGGCTGTAGTCGGTCAACAGTCACTCCCATTCAAGGAACGGCATCCCAAGCGGGAGCAGGCCCTGGCGCAGGAGGGGCGCTAGAAATCCCAGCCGCTGGGCGGCTTGACGGGCTTCGGGCCGGCCTCTGGCGGTGGCTTGGGGGCAACAGGGCGCTCGGTGGGGGTGTCCTGAGCGATGAAGATGTCCTTATCCCGCTTCTGGCCGATGTAATCCAGATCGACCCATTTGTCGAACAGCTTCTTATGCGTCCTACAGAACAGGCTGACCCTGCCCAGGACAAGCTGTAGGTCGCCGTGGTCATGCCCAAGGTCCATCAGCCCGGTCAGGGTGGCGATATGTTCAGCGGGTTGCACTCCGGTATGCTCGCGCACATAGTCCAGGAGCGCATCCTTTCCCCGTCCGGTGAGCAGTTCAATGGCGTGGTAAAGGGTCCGGGCGAACTGGGCGGCGTGCATCATCACCTCCCTGGGACGCATGTTCGGTCCCATGAACTGCACCTGTGCCATGCCCGTTTCAAGAAAGCGAAGGCCGCTGCGGCATAGCTGGTCCACGCAAAGCTGAAGGTCGGGGGCATCCTTGAGCGTGGTCAGTTTGATGCGGATGCGCAACAGGTCACGTTCGGTATCCTTGAGGAACTTCGCGTACTCCCGGATGAACTCCAGCAGACGTGGATGACCGGACATGGCCAGCGCTGGAGGAATATGGCCGGGGTCCTGTTCGACCTCCTCTTTGACGACATGCAGCCTGGCGATGGCGATGTGGTGCCGGGCATAGGCGCCTTGCTGCAGCTCCTTCACCGGCGCAAGTTCCAAGGTCAGCTCCGGGCGCACTCCCGGATGTCGGGCCGGCGATTCGGAGGGGTCAGGCACACCGACCGTCTCCGTGATGGTGGTGGATGTGCGCAGGATCAGGTCGAACGCGCTTCCTTCGATGAGCATTCGAGCGGGGACCTCCCCGGTGAGCCTCAGGGGGGGCATGCTGGAGAGCAGTTCGATCCGGTCCCCTGCCGGGGTCACCGCGCGGCATTGCCGCAATTCGACCTGGTAGCGGGACCGGCCTTCGATGGTGACGGACAGGTCCAGCGACGGTTCGCCACCAGGGCCAACGCCGAGCAGCCCGTGGTCCGTGAACGGGTCGTGGATCGTCCGGATATCCTTGAGGCGGTCTTCAACGGCCTGCTGAAGCTGCAGGAAATGAGCTTTCGACATTTTCATGCCGTCCACCCAATTCACGTAGCTGCTGTTCATCGGGTCGCTCATGCTTCGGCGTTTTCTTGGATGACCCGATCAAAGTACACGTCAGAGTCCCTGGTGATCCCGTTCTGCCCGATGGTGAGTTTGGGGTCGAGGATCGCCTGCGACCATACCAGCTTGCGCTGCTTGCGGAACACGTAACGGGGTTTGCGGAACAGCCAGCCCACTTTGCCGTCATCCGTACGCAGGTTGGTGATGGGTGCGTTCGGGAAGCGGTTCTCGTTGTAGTCCTTGATGAACAAGTAGATCAGCTCCCCCAATTCGGCGTCCTCGGGCAACTTCACGTTCACGGTCGTGATCAGGTCCTCCTGCTGTTTGCGTTTGAAGTGGAAGTTGGCGATCACGATCCGATCACGGTTCCAGGTATGTTGTTGCTCCCGGTAGTTCTTCGGGTAGTACCACAGATCGTACCGCTTGGGTGAGAATCCCACGGCGGCACGGAAGGTCAGGACGATCAGCGTGGGCAGCAGGGCCGCCACAGCCGTAGGCGTAACGACCCATGTGAACGCAGAGGACCCCATGTTGAACAATCCCGGGAGAAGAAGGTGGCCCAGGACCATGCCAGCGAAGGATCCGAGTGCGGCGATGCAGGTGGAACCCAGGTGCGCCCATAGGCCATTCCCTTCCTCAGGCTTTGGCGCCAGCCAGATTCCGATCAAGAGGGAGCCCGCGGTAGAGGAGAAGAAGATGAGCCGGGAGAGCCGGACACCGGCCGCACCGAACGGATCGATCAGTGACAACGCTCCCAGAAGCAGGCCCAGGAGCACCATCACAAGGACCCTCAGGAATGTCTTGCCTCCGCGTGCCTTGGCCTTGCTGCCCATGGCTCCCGCCTTCGCAGCTCCCGATGTGCCCTTCGCCACGCCTGAACGCACCTTGCCCAAGTCGCCACCGATTCCTTCCATCTCGTTCATCCCGTGCCCTTGATCAGCTAAGAATGGTCGACACGCCTAATCTACACGATACAGCGCCCGCCTCAAGGCATGAACCTTCGGAGGAAGGTATCACCTTGAGTTCAAGGGCCCAACCCTGGTCAGCCGGCGCAAAAAGCTCCATGAGCCTGTTCAACTTGGTCGATCCGGAACCTCCGGGCGCGAAGTTATCAGCGACCTCCGATACCAAAGGCCCCAACATGACGACCATGATCCAGTCGGTAGTCACCGGAGACCCTTGCAGGACCGAGTCGACCCCAAGGTGCATGGCCTCCAAGGCCGGCTGTTGGGGCCATTCGTCCGGAACCCGATCGACGAATCGATGTTCCACGCGGGCCTGCAACCCAAGGACCTCACTGATGGCCCTCCCCATCTGGATCGGATCGCCGGTCATCCGGTGACATTGTGGCATCAACATGAGCAGCTTGCCCAGTTCCCGGCCACTGAACTCCTCCGGGGGGGCCCAGAAGCGGATCAGGCCTCGATTGGCCTTTTCCATGAGGAATTCCGCTGTCATTCGGCGCTCGTTCAGCTCGACCTGGACCCTTGTGATCAACAGTTCGTGGTCCAAGGGAAGCACGAAACGCCTTGCGGCCTCCTCGATGGCCTTGTTCCGACGAACCTCCTCGACCGCATCAACCGTGGAAACCAAGGCGCGGGTGCGGCGCACCTCATGGAACACGGCCTCGGGTAGCAGGTCATAGATGCTTCCACGGTTCATTTCCACCACGGCCCTCTTCGGAGCCCAGGCCACCGATCCGGGTGGCGTCAGCCGCTCGATGTCATGCTCTGCCGCGCGTTGGAATCCTCCAGTGGGTGCCAGAACAACGTCATCCGCACCGACCAGTTCGGAGATCAGCAGTTCCGAAAGGACCACCTCCGCACGAAGGTCATCACCACCGGAACGGAGCTGTTCGTCCCATCTCTCCCACGGACCTTGTTCCTTGCTCATTGCACGCGGATGGGCAGGGACAAGGCGGAGGATGTGTTCAGGTCGGCTTGAAGACGCTCCCGGAAATACTCAGCCTCGGAAGCGGACACCGAACCTTGTTCGAAGGTGAGTTGCACGTCCAGGCAGCGCACAAGGCCCTTGCTCGGTTCAGGCGCGAGCATGAGGCCGTCCTTGATCGCTACGTTACATAACCGAACGCCACAGATGGTTCGGCAATGTTCCATGATATCGCGACGCGTCGCGATACGACCGCGGCCCAGCACGGTCGATCGGTACATATGAACCAGCTCTTTATGTGATCGTTTTTCGCGCCCGCCAACTGTGGGCGAAATGAGCTGGACCATGCCTCCGGACCCCAGTCCGGAGTGTTTGCTTCGCAGCGTGGTTCCCGGGGGGATCCCATTGGCCTCCTCGGCCTCAGTGGTCCAAAAATGCAGGTGAGCCGTCTCCGAGCTATCGAATGGACGCATCACGACGTAGGTGCGCGCCTTGCCGGCTTCCACTTCCCGCAAGCGGCGCTCGATGCGAGAGATAGATTGGTTGATGGATCGAAGATCGGACAGGGTGGAGGAAACATCAAGTGATGCGAACGCCCTGGATTCCTCCCTGATCTGGTCCATGGTGTGTTGGAGCAACTGGGTACCGTCCCGTTCATCGAACCTGGCCGTGGCCCCATGGCGGATGGTATAGGTTCCAGGGGTGATGTCCACTTGCTCGGTCGACGGGACTTCGAGGTACACCTGTTCAGTGCCGTTCTCGGCCTTCTCCATGCCCAGGAACGCGCCGTTCGCATCAAGTCGCTTGATGTTCAGGTCGGGTTGAAGCCGGAAGATGGCCTTTCGCAGGCTGCGATTGATGACGGGCGCACAATTCTCCAGCACCAGTGCGGCGGCGATCAGGTCGGGTCCGATGTCCGATGGCAGATCGATCCGCAACCAGACCACGGAAGAGGTGCTGACCCCCCCGATCTCCTTCGGGAGGCCTTCAAGCTCGGGTGGCAGGACAGTGTTGATCGGTCCCGTGCGGATGCGCAGAAAGTTCCTCTGGTAGAAAGCGCGGACGCGCTTCTCAAGAACATTGATGTGATGGCGGTCGCCGATCTGATGCTCCTCGGCATCCCACACAGGCAGGCCGGCCTCGGTCCGCAAGGGGGTACCAGCGTGGTCGTGCACCGAGATGCGCTGCACGGCGGCGATACAGCGATCACGCGCTGGATGACCAGGCCAGTCAAAGTACAGTTGTATCTCATCCTCATCGGCATGATCGCCGGCGAACCCCAAGTACATCGCTTGAGGGGCGACCGGCATGCGAAGAGGGGCCACTGGACGCCGTCGGGTACCCTCCACGAGTTCAAGCTCGGTGCCGACGGCCCTGCAGATCAGTCGAAGGTTGGTCGTACGAATGTCGCCGGCAACGGAGAAACCGTGCTCCCGAGTTTCCGGGCGGTTCATGTTCTCCTTGCGGCGTATCGTCTGTTCGAAATACAGCTCATCGAACCTTGTGACCGTCATCCGTCCGGAAGGGAAGAGCTTCACGACCGCATGGGCCGGTTCGGCGAGCACCAGCACCTCGGGAAGAAGGTGCCGAGCGAGATGCTCGAAGATCCTTGCGTCCGAATCATAGATCGTATGACCGATCCGCTCGACCTCCAGCGCCAGCGCGCCGAAGATTAGATTCACCAAGGGGTCCACCCTTCCGACATGCATGTCGGACATGTCCCAGGCCTCCAAGGCGATACGCCACAGACGCTCCTTGACCTCGTCCCGGGATGTGCCGATGTCCATCATGGAGACCTCAATCCAGCGAGAACGGGGCGATAAGAAGACTGCGCTCGAATTCGAAGGGTTCATCGGTCCGGGCGATCCGCGCCTTGAAGGAGATCCACAACCGGCGCTTCAATCGGGCGACGACCTCATCCCCCTGCCGCAGTTTGTACTCGACCTGATCCATCCGTGCCTTCACCTCGACCATGGTGAGCCGCTTCTCATAGCGCTCCACAAGTTGTAGCAAGCTGTTCTCCAAACGGTCCATCCACGTGCTGGAGGATAGCACCGAGGTGAACTCATGTTCCCAGATCTCACAGCCATATTCAGGATCGGGGGGGTATTCCTCGCGTGCGGTCGTGATCAGTATACCGATGTGATCACGAATGCTCTCTTCGTCGCTCACATGTACGAAGGAACCCATTCCGGGGTCGAGCTCCCCTGATCGCTGGAGCTTTCCATCAATTCCTGCATCCTTCGCCCCCTGCCCCAGGAACGCGAGTACATCCAGCGGGGTGGAATAGGCGGAGCGACTGGCCATGTATCAATTGATCTTCACCAAGGCACCGCTCACTTCGGTGAGCGCGCTGCCGTTCAGTTTGGACGTGGTTCCCTTCAACAACAACTGCCCGGTCGCGCTTACCTCGAGGGTGGCGTTCGCCTTGAGCTTGGCACCGGAGCTGGCCGCGATGTCGACATTGGTGCGGGCGGCGACCTTGAAGTCCTTGCCTGCGTCCATACTAAGGTCCTTGCCGGAGGTGATCGACACGGCACCACCGGCCTCCAGCTTGATATCCTTATCGGCCTTCAAAACGAGCTCCCCCTTCGTCTTCATTGTGAGTGTACCATCTCCGTCGCAATTCAGTTCAATGGTGTTCTTTTCGTGGTGGATGGTGATCACGCCGCGGTCGTCGAAAATGATCTCATTGCCCGACCTGGTCCGGATGATCTTGATATCGTCCTTGTCGGTGAATTGAGATGGTTGTCCGTTCTTGCCGTTGTAGAGCGAGCCGATGACGTAGGGTGCATGCTCCTTTCCCATTTCGAATCCGACGAGCACTTCATCACCCACCTCCGGCACGAAATAAAAGCCCCGGTCCTTCCCCGCATGAGGCCATACCACGCGAAGCCAAGGCGTCTCAGCGGAGCCCCATTCGAACGCGACACGGACCCGACCGAGCTTTTCGGGGTCTTTGTTGTCCGTGACCCTGCCTCGTGAGCTCTCGATCCGCGGCATGGCCACACGAATGGACGCGGGGATCCCGGCGCCGGATGGAACCGCTTGGAAATGGTTCACGTAGCCATCCTTGCCACGGCAGCTATGGGTCACCTGCGTCACCACATACTGCCCGCTGTAGGCGAATCCATCGATCTTCAGGGTGCATCCGATCTGGATGTCCGCAAGGTCGCTTGACCCCACAATACGGTGCGTATTGTTCGCCCAACCCTGGCGAACTCGGTCCATGGTGGCCTTCAGGTCGCTCCGTTTCGGTTGATAGGATTCACCATCCGCATGTGACGGATATGGATGGTGCACGTCCTTGTCCGAACCTGCGGGATAGAGGTCGTCGGAACGCTTCTGCACCTTGGAGGCCGTGCTATCCCCATGGCTAGGCTTGGCCCCTTGCAGATCCACCTTCGCATCGGCCAAGTAGTCCCATGCGGACAAGGTGGGGGCCGGTGTGGTCGCAGAAAAGGTGAAGTCCAATGAGCGGACACGCTGCGGCCCCAGGGTCAAGGACGGGGCGTCGGCAAGTCCGAGCCGGATCTTTTGGCCGTCGTAGTAGAACCACTCGCCATGCTCATGCATCATCCGGCAGATGAAGTCGAAGTCCGTTTCCCCATATTGAACGGTGAATGGGATCTTCCCCTTGAAAGTGAGGTGGTCTTCGGCCTTGATCTCGCTGGTCAGGTTGCTCGCGTTGGTCTTCTCGTAGAGCTCTTTCAGCCCGACCTCCAGATAGGTCTCCGAGTTGGGCGCGGCGTCCATTAATGCGGTCGGGCTCATTCCGCTCAGTGTGACGAGCAAGTGGTCTTTTTGCTGCCCACTGACGGACACGTCCATCACGATCCCTTTGAAAGACGAGGGGTTCGACCCACCTTTCCCGCTTGATGACCCATTCTCCCATTCGATAAGAATCTTGCCACCGATCAGATCGGGAAGTTTATCGAAGACATCATCGCTCTTGGCGGCGATCGACTCGCTGGGCACCACCACTTCGAAGGTATGATGGTCGAAGATCGTCTGCACAATGTTCACACTGCGAACACTGCGCAGTTCTTGGCCATCCACGGACACTTCAAGGAAGATCGCTTCAGCCATGATGATTACATATCAGATGCTCGGATCGCTTACGCCCGTGGTCATGCTCCGCCGTACTCGGATTTCCACTCAGCGGAATCGGGATCGTCACCTTTCTGCCCATCCAGCTTGAAGACGTAATTCTTAGCCGGAAAGAACGGGGTCATGTGGATGTCAAGATAGATGCGGTCCTTTTGCAAGGGGTCTCGTTCGAACCGGAGGATCTTGAACTTCTCAATGAGCTTACCGGGTCCGCAAACCCCGTTCAGGAAAGTGACGATCTGAGCGCGGAGCTCATTCTGGGTCTTGGTGTTGAAGTTCTCGAAGGCGCGTCGGTTGAGAAAATCCATGAGCACCTTGGAAATGTAGTCGAAGACACGCACCACCGAATAGGTCTGCAGGCCGATGTTGTCGCCATTGAACAGGGTCTTGGCCGAGAACGCCATGACCTTGTTGTATTCATTGACCATCGGGACCAACCCGATCTTTTCCATGGCGGCCACATCGCTCTTGCGCATATCGAAGGCCACCGCATCCACTTCATTGAGCGAACCGAACTTCTTGCCAGCGGTCACTTGGGACATCAGGGTGTTGTAGATCTTGCCCGCGAGCGCCCCCGAGGGAGGCACATACAGGTGATCCTCTTCACCGACCTCGGATGCTTTGGGTCGTCCCACCAGCCAGTTGGCCGTCATGACCACGTTGCTCTTATAAGCATCACCACCTGAGAGGTTCTCATTTGAGAACATCGAGATCACGTCATCGGCTTTGTCGAGGTGCCTGAAGTCGGTGACCAAAGTAACCTTGTTCTTATGGCAGAGGCGCGCCCATTTCTCAACCACCTTGTTGGAGCCCATGTAACCGGGGATCACCATAATGCCATAATTGTCACGGAGGTCCAGACGGTCGTAATTGTCCTTCAGCTCCTGCTCCACATGATCGATGAACATCGGCGCGTCCAGGTCGGAGAGCTGCTCCATTGACGCGTTCATGATGTTCACGTTCTTCAGTTTGTCGCTCTCGGTGTTCTTGTAGAAGAGCGCCACGGAACGGTAATTGCGCTCCAGTTCAGCGGTGGCCTCCAGGGCGGTGAGCAGGTTCTTGCGGTACACCCGTTCAGCCGCCTCGCTCCGTTCCTCGCAGGAACGGATCACCTGGGTCAGGTCATCGGAGGACGTAAGGGTGTCGATCCACAACTGGAGCTTTCGGGCGAGCTGCTTCCTTTCACCGGCATATTGCGACTCTGACAAGAAGATGTTCCGCCTCGCTTTGCTTTCCGGATTGAGGTTCTGCAGACCGTCGATGGTGGCCCCCAATAGATCGAACCCCCCAAACTTCGCGAGGGTGTTCAAATGATCCTTGAGACCAGCCTCCTTGGACTTCTCGGCTGGCCTGATCTCATTCTGATTCTCCGTGCTCATGAGATGATAGGTGAAAGGTTGAACGGTGGGACGCTTGAAAGAGGCTTCACTTCTTCTGGGCAAGTTCAGCTGCCAGTTCCTTCAGTGCCGCGATCACCGCGTCCTTGGCGTTGGGGTCCTGCATGGCCTTCACGAAGCTTTTGTTGCTGCGAAGCTGCTTCACGACCTGCATAAGTTCGGACTGCTCGGCATTGAGG
>Ga0138256_10002489_pt1 | contig 19741 bp, 19 predicted proteins | sample KNB2016incub_MG_FD_105486 | JGI IMG/M metagenome (GOLD analysis project Ga0138256, IMG submission 105486) | Active sludge microbial communities from wastewater in Klosterneuburg, Austria - KNB2014incub_MG | ecosystem: Engineered > WWTP > Activated sludge > Unclassified | place: Austria... | reverse complement strand
GTGAAGACGGTGGTTGGCTCAAAGCCAGTTTTCAGATTGGCGAAGGTCACTTGCATGGTTGTGATTAGTAACGGGTTGACCGTCGTGTCATTCGATAACGCCAATAAGTTCATCGCAAAGTTTTCAGGGATGGTTTCCTGTTTGGTGGCGAAGATCATTGTGTTCAATGAGCCTGGAATATCAACCGTATAAATAGAAGGGAAGACGGTTGCCATCGTGGTGGCGAGTCCGTTGATGAGGCGGCGGTCGCCGGGGACGGAGGCAGAGTTGATGGTTAGCACCCCGTTCTCCGACAGGTGGGAGGCGACGATTTGAAAAAATTCCTGCGTCGTCATGTGCGGAGGAATATACGGCGGACGATACGCGTCCACGGCGATGATGTCATATTTTTGTTTGCTTCGTTCAAGGTTGAGTCGCCCGTCACCGATGATGATATTCAGGTTGGGCATGGTCATGCCGAAATATTTTTGTCCCACTTCGACGATCTTCGGGTCGAGTTCGTAGCCGTCAATGGGAATGTTGCCATACACCGCAGTCATCTGCCTCGCGGTCGTCCCCGCCGCGAGACCGACGATGGCGACGCGTTTTATATCGGATGGTTTTCGATTCGCATAAAAATATGGGCTGACGAGAAATTGATCCCATGGACCGTTGTATTGCAAGGTGTCGGGATGATAGATCGAGTGGACGCCTTGTCCCTCGTTGAGACGCAGAATCGTGAAGCCGTTTTGATTCAACACCTCGATGTAGTTGTACGCTGATTCGGTTTCGTAGACCTGCGCCGCGTTCGTCTTCAACGATTGATTCGCGGTCAGCAACGCGAGCGCGACCAACACGAACGGCATCCAAATATGCTTGAGCATCTCGCGCCGACTGGCGAAACGCGCCAACCCAACGAGCGCGACCAGCAAAAGGATCATGCTGAATAACAGGAATGTATTTTTCGTCCCAATCGCGGGGATGGTGACGAGGGTCGGCAAAAACGTCCCGATGAACGAGCCGAGAGTTGAGATCGCGTAGATTTGACCTGATATTTGTCCCGCGCGGGAGGTGTCGTCAACGGTTAGGCGGATCGCGTACGGGGAGATCGTTCCCAGCAAAGTGATCGGAACGATGAACAAAATCAACACCGCAATGAAGGATGCGCCGAGAATTCCGACTTGCAACGAATCAAACGCGGTCGCCGCGGCGCGCAGAACGGGACTCGCAATGTACGGGACAAATCCCAGCGTGAACGCGCCCCATGCAAGGACGCGATACATCGCGGCGGGAGTCGGGTTCGCATCCGCCCATTTGCCGCCGAGGAAATAGCCGAAGGTGAGGTAAATGAGGATCAAGCCGATGACGCTCGTCCAGACGATGTTGCTTGTGCCGAACACATTGCCGAGCAGTCGCCCCGCCGCGAGTTCGGAGGCGAGCACGGTCATGCCTGAGATGAAGACGGTGAAGAGGAGATATTTTTTCATTGGATGGGATTATACCGTTTGAGGGGAAGGTAATTGGCAAATGGTGATTGAGTGATTTTGAGAATTGGGAGGATTGGAGAATTGGAGACTGGAGATTGGTTGTGAGGTGGGATGATATACTTTTGCTTCTCAAAGGAGAAAAATGTATACACCGAAGTTGTATCGTGAGGAAGATCGAGTAAAGATTATCGAGTTTTTGCGCCAAAATGAATTTGCGACTCTGGCGACATACGATGGTGAAAAGCCGATTGCGAGTCACTTGTTGGTGGAAGTCTTTGAGGATGGCGAAAAGCTATTCATTAACGGGCACATGTCGAGAGCGAATCCGTTGTGGAAGACGATTGAGATGAACAGTGAAGTTTTGGTCATCTTTCAGGGACCGCACACGTACATCTCACCCACATGGTACAACCACGTCAACGTGCCCACGTGGAATTATCAGGCGGCGCATGTCTATGGCAAGCCGCGAATCGTTGAAGATTACGATGAAGCGTATCAAATTCTCAAGCGGCTGACTGATCGTCACGAGGCGGCAAGTCATTACAAACTGGAAACCCTGCCGCAGGGATTTGTGGAGAAGGAAATCAAGGGAATCGTCGCGTTTCAAATCGAAGTGACGCGGATCGAAGCGAATTACAAGTTGAGCCAGAATCGCAACGATGAAGATTACCAAAATATCATTGCGAAACTCGAAGAACGAGAGGATGAGATGTCTCGCGGCGTGGCTGACGCGATGAGAAAACAGAGGTAGGTAATCTCGACCTCATCGTTTGATTCTTAACGCGATCCATGAAAAGAAGATCACGCCGAGATAACTAAACGCGAGGTCGAGCAGTGAGAATGTGCGGCTGTTGAAAAATTGTTGCGAGTATTCTTCCGCGCCGATGATGAGGGCGAGGGTCAAGCCGACTGAAACGGCGACCAGCCTCGGGTCCCGGTGAGGAAGCGAGCGGATAAAGGTCAGGTCGAGGAGCAGGGTGAGAATCCCGTAGAGGAGGAAGTGTCCCGCTTTGTCGCCATTGGGAATCTGGTTGATGAAGCCGAGAACGCCAAGGTTGCCGGTATCCGCAAGAACGATGATGAGGGCGATGAAGAGCGTGAAAAGAATCGCAAGCCATTTCATACGAAAAAAGAGACGCCTTAGGGCGTCTCTGCGTTTGCCTTTTCCATTTTCGATTCGCGCCGCGCCTTCCACCACTCGACGATCATCGGAACGACCGACATCAGAATGATGGCAACGATAACAAGTTCAAAATGCTTTTGCACAAACTCGAGCCTGCCAAAGAAATAGCCCAACAGTGTAAAAAGCATCACCCACGTGACGCCGCCCACGATATTGTAGGTGGCGAAATAGGAATAGGACATTTTGCCGACGCCCGCGACGAACGGCGCAAACGTGCGGACGATGGGAACAAAACGCGCGAGGAAGATCGCCTTGCCGCCGTGTTTCTCAAAAAAGGCGTGGGTCTTTTCGATGTATTCTTTTTTGATCCACTTGATGTTGTAGGCGCGTTCGCCGAGATAATGACCGATGGAATAGTTCACGGCGTCTCCAAGCACCGCCGCGATAATCAGCAATACGATCAAGCCCCACACGTTCAGCAAGCCGTCTGCCGCGAATGCGCCCGCCGCGAACAGTAACGAATCGCCGGGCAGGAACGGCATAATCACTAAACCCGTTTCGATAAAAATCACCGCGAACAGAATGCCATGAGTCCAAACGCCGTAATCCGTGATGATGTTTCTCAAATGATCGTCAATGTGCAAGATAAAATCAATCAAAAGTTTTATGTGTTCCATGATTCTTTCTTTCCAGATTCTCTACCGTACAAATGTCGTTGCGAGGAGGAGTTTTGCTCTTCCCGACGAAGCAATCTCATGTTTTTAGGGGTGTTTCCGCTGACAAGGAGATTGCTTCGCCGCCGAAAACCAAGTGTCTCGACAAGCTCGACAACCAAGCGGCGGCTCGCAACGACATAATTTGGCGCGATGTACGGTAACAAATTTCCAGATATAAACTTCGGAAGTCTGTTCTAATTTAAGTGACTGTCACCTGAAAGGTGACAGTCACTTTTCGAAAATTATACCGTGCTTTCCCCGTTCGGCTCGATTCGGCTGAGCCAGTCTCCGATTACAAGAATGATAAGGCTTCCCAAGGAGGACATGCCAACATTGAGCGAACCAAGCGGGAACAGAATCCATCCCTGCCACAGACCGACCAGATGACCTACCGCAAAACCGAGAACGCTCAAGCCGAGGTACAGCACAAATCGCCAGAAGCCGCCGCCGCGAATCAAATGATAAAGCGAGCCGAGGAGCAGGGCGATTAGGAGGGCGAAGAGGAGGGAGGGGAGGGTCATAAGTGGAAGAAGAGATTAGAGAATTAGAGAAATGGAGAATTTACAAGGTGAAAGTTCCTTGACTATGTGTTTAAGTGTCCTCGTGCTTACCTATTTCGTCTTTACGGTTTTAGATTCTTCGCAAAGAAATCAGCGATCGCGCTGTAACATGTGACGCGGTTTTCGTATTTCAACACATCGTGACCTTCATCTTCAAAGACGAGTAGTTCGATATCTTTGCCTTTGGATTTCAATTCACGCACGAGGTCTTCCGACTCGGCGGCGACCACGCGCGGATCGTTGCGTCCCTGAATGACGAGCATCGGCGCGGACATGTTGTGTAAATGCGTCTTCGGCGAACGCTCGATGAGAAATGCGCGCTCGTCCGCTTTTTCGGGGTCGCCGAGCGCGATCTTGAAATACGGCTTCCACGTGGCAGGGATCCGTTCTGAGAATGTGAGCAAGTCATACGGACCGAACATGTCGCATGAGGCTTTCCACAAGTCGGGATGCAAACCCGCTTGCATCAAAGTCATATAGCCGCCGTATGAGCGGCCGACCACCGCCGCGCGGGAAACATCCAGCCGTTTGTCTTTCGGCAGAACATTCTTCATTGCGTAGACGTGATCGAGGCGATCCTGCCCACCCCAGTCGCGGTCAACGTGTTTGGTGTAGGAGAGTCCATACCCTGTTGAGCCGCGCACGTTCGGCACAAAGACCGCGAAGCCGCGCAAGGTGAGATATTGAATCAACGGCATCGAGAACCATGCAAAGTCTGGGCGTTCTTGTCCCTGCGGACCGCCGTGAATGTAGTAGACAACAGGACGCGCTCCTTTGTAGCCGAGTCCCTTGGCGGGGAGATACAGCCGCGCGGAGGTACGCAAGCCGTCGTGCGAAAGGAACGAAGCGTCCTCCCCTTTTGAAAGAAGCGCGTCGGGAATCCCAAGAATCTTTTCGCTCGTGTGCCGTGTGACCATCTTCCGCTGTTTGCCTCCGACGGTGTAAATCTGCGTTGGCGATGTGGCGGTTGAGAATGAGAACGTGAATAGATCATCTATTGAATCATAATGAACGCGTTCGAGCATTCCGCCGTCGAGCGGCTTCACGCCGACCAAAACGTGCGCGAGAGTCATCTGCCTTTTCTTTTCATTGAACACGCCTTCGTACACCCACGAACAACCGTCAATGTTGAAGAGGAGCAAATAGCGATCCTTATTGAGATGCGCGGCTTCGACAAGTTCGCCAACGCCTTTGTGCTTGACGCCTCTCAATTGCACTTGTTCAAGTTCGCCAGGTTTTGAAAAATCGAGATAGCCGAGGCTGTACGCATCTTCAAAAACAGACGAAACAACCAGCGCGCCTTTTTCGCTCGGAGAGAAAACTGCCGAGCCGAGTCCGTTCAGCGGAACATTCTCGCCCTCCGCGCGATCTTCCATTAATTTTCCGTAGAGAGTCTTTTGCTTGCCTTTTTCCCACAAACACAATACCGCATCGCCGACCGCGTAGCCTGTGCCGAGCAATAATTTGCTGTGATCCTTGCTGTGCGCGTCAACGCCCAATCCAAATGGATATTCGGCGATCTTGGTCAACTTACCTGTCTTCAAATCGCCGCGATACGTCTCGATCATCGCAATATCGCGCCGTTCCGCGCCGAAATAAACAATCCCTTTTTCAGCATCACACTCGCCTAAATGCACACGATACTTCTCAAAGAAATTATCGAACGACGGTTCAGGGAAACCGCCATCCGACGGGATCAGCATTGGCTGATAATTTTCATCGCCATCCTTGTCTATCATCACAAGGATCTTCTTGAGTTTAGAAAAAACAAAGAACGACAGCCCGCCGATCAAATGCGGATTCTGCAACGCGATATTCGGCGGCAGTAACGGCTCTGGCACGCTTCCGCCAAATTTCATCGCATACAAACTCAAATGCCCAGATAAGTTGCTCAAAAAGAAAATTTTCTTATCGGCATACTGCGGCACAACGAACAATCGGGCAGACATCAACGATTCGACACGATAGGTCATGGCAAGGCTCCTCTTGAAGTTTTTGTTATTTTACTTTGATTGAAAGGAACTGCTCAGGCATGTCGTTGCGAGGATGGCTCTTGCTCGCCTGCCCCGATGGTTTTTCGGGGTCCCGACGAAGCGTCGCGTGGCGCCGTGGCGACACAATCTTCCGGTATTGGGAGACTGCTTCGGCAAGACCAAGAGCGCCTCGCAGAGACATGTTCCAAGGCTGAGTAGTTACGATTGAAATGTTTTTTGAGCAAGGGCGACATAAATGTCGCGTTACGGAAAACGATATTGAAAAATTTCCGATACTTAACCTAATACACCAAGTTGCCTACGCGCAGGGCTTAGAGGATGATCCCGCCGCCGATCACTGTGTCACCTTGATAGAAGACCGCCGCCTGACCTGCTGTGATGTCGCGTTGCGGCGCGTCAAACGTGACTTGTGCCTGGTTCCCCTCCATCGGCATGATCAACGCCTCAGCCTCTTTCGCGGTGTAGCGAATCTTCACCTCCGCGCGGAATGGTTCTTGCGGAATTTCGCCCGAAAGCCAATTGACATCGCGCGCGATTAGCTCTTTCGAGCCGAGTTGTTCCTGTGTTCCAACGACTAACGTATTGCGTACAGCGTCTTTCGTAATGACGTACAACGGCACAGGCGATGCGACTCCCAATCCTTTGCGCTGACCGATGGTGTAGTTTGCCAGTCCATCATGCGAGCCAATCGTCTCACCATCGCGCGTGATAATTTCACCGGGCTTGAGCATCTCCGCCGCGTTGCGTTGCAGGAAGTTGCGATAATCTTCGCCTGCGAGAAAACACAAATCCTGCGAGTCTTTTCGTGAGGCGGTTGGCAGTCCGTGCTTTTCGGCGATGGCACGAATCTCGGGTTTGGTGTATTCACCAACGGGAAACAAAGCGTGTCTCAACTTTTCCTGATCCAGCACATGTAACACGTACGATTGATCTTTGTTTCGGTCCACTGCGCGCAACAAATCGATCTTTCCTCTTTCATCTTTCTTCACTCTCGCGTAATGCCCCGTGGCCATGAAGTCCGCGCCGAGAGCCAGCGCGTGATTGAGCAAAAACGTCCAGCGGATCTCGCGGTTGCAAATCAAGCACGGATTCGGCGTCTCGCCGCGCGCATACCCTTCGAGAAAATACTCCACGACGGTCTCGCGGAAGACATCTTTTGCGTCAATAACATAAAACGGAATATCGAGTTGCGCCGCGACGCGTCGCGCTTGCGCCATCGCATCGGGTGTACAGCAACGGTTTGATTCCTCTTTGCCCGGCTCACTCCACAAACGCAGCATCATGCCGATAACGTCATAGCCCTGCTCTTTGAGCAAGGCGGCGGCAACGGAGGAGTCTACTCCTCCAGACATGGCGACGACGACTTTAGTCATGGGTGGGAAGTAGACAAGTAAACAAGTAGACACGTAGACAGGTAAATACGGAAACGGATAAACATGAGGTTATTTCAAATGGCGCGCTTTTTCAACTACGTTGGGTAAAGCATTCAAAAACGACTCGATATGATCTGGCAAGGTATCTTTTCCGAGGGTCACACGCAATGATCCAAGTCCCCATTCGCGCGACAAACCAATCGCGTTCATCACTTCGCTGGGTTCGGGGTTGCCAGTCTTGCAGGCAGAGCCAGAGGAGCAGGCAAAGCCTGCCCCGTCTAGGAGTGTGAGCAGTAAGTTTCCATCCACACCGCGAAACGCAAAACTTGCGTGATGTGGTAAACGCGATTCCAAATCACCGGTGAGTTGAGAATCAGGAATGGATTCAAGAACCGCGCCGATGATTTTGTCGCGCAACGGTTGGATGTGCGCCGCGCGTTGCTCGCGCTCATCCTCTGTCAATCGCAATGCCTCCGCAAAGCCGACGATATACGGCACATTCTGAGTCCCTGCACGGAGGTTGAACTCTTGCCCCCCACCGGTAAGATGCGGCACGAGCGGCGTCCCTTTGCGGACGTACAACGCGCCGACACCTTTCGGTCCGTAAAATTTGTGCGCGCCGAGCGACATCATGTCCACGCCGAGTTCGTTCACGTCAAGCGGAAGATACGCGGCGGCTTGCACTGCGTCGGTGTGAAATAAAATTTTATTCACGCGACAAATCTCTGCAATTTCTTTAATTGGGTTGATCGTGCCAATCTCATTGTTGGCATACATCACAGAGACGATGGCGGTGTTATCGCAAATTGCTTTCGCCACAATCTCTGGCGTGACCATGCCATGCTCATTCACATCCAGCCATTCGATGAGGAAGCCGTCATATTTTCCAAGATGTTCGAGAGTCTTCGTTACGGCGGGATGTTCGGTACGCGAGGCGAGAATCCAATTTGCGCCGGTCTTTTCGCGCATCGCGTATGCCGCGCCGCGAATCGCGAGGTTATCAGACTCCGAGCCGCAGGAGGTGAAAATAATTTCATCGGGCTTGCAGTTCAACACACGGGCAACTAATTCGCGCGACGAGTCGATCGCGGCTTCGGCAATCTGTCCGAAGCGGTGAACAGATAACGGGTTCCCGAAAGAAGCGTTGAAGAAGGGAGTCATCGCATCTACCACGCGCGAATCCACAGGCGTTGTCGCGGAATAATCCAAGTAAATCATCGCCGCAGATTATAGCATGATGAGAATAGGAACTTCGTAGGGCTATCGTCCGTTAACCATCGGGCGAAACCATGTAAAATGGCGGCTCGTTGAAAGGAGAAACATGAATAAACGATTTATCATTTTGGGGATATGCGCGGCGCTGATCGCATCGTGCGGGGGCGGAGAGGCAACAGCGACACCGACGAACACGCTCAGCGTGGATGAGATCCAGGCGCTCGCCATCGAGACGTTTTCAGCGGCTCTGACGCAGACCGCGCTTGCCGCGCCAACTGAGACTCCCTTCCCCACCCTGACCGCGTCGGCTACATTCGAACCATTTGCCACCAGTGCAGGAGGGGTAATCCCGCTCGCATCTGCAACGACAAGCGGCGGCGGAAATGCTTGTTATCGGATGACGTTCGCCAATGATGTGTCAATCCCAGATAACACGGCGATGACGCCCGGTCAGAATTTTACAAAAACATGGAAGGTGTTGAACTCCGGCACATGCGCGTGGGATGCGGGATTCAAATTCGTATTCACCAGCGGAGAGCAGATGAGCGGCGTGACCTTTACGCTCCCGTCGGCAGTCGCCCCCAATGCCACGCTGGATATTTCGGTCGCGATGATCGCGCCAACAAAAACAGGGACGCTGCGCGGCAACTGGCGCATGCAAACCGCCGGCGGACAATTCTTCGGCGATGAGGTATATGTTCAGATCGTTGTGGGCGGAACGACGGGAACGGGGACTACAACGGCGGGCGCCACGACAACCAGCTCGGCATCAACAGCTACTGCCACTGCAACTGCCACAATAACGCTCACCCCACCTGTTACAGCGGACACAACGACAAACGCTCCTTCTCCATAAAATAAAAACTCCCTCGCCCAAAATGCCGAGGGAGTTTTTCATCACATTGCCGCTTTGCCGAGCATGAATAGGAAGTTCGGCAACGGGAGCGCGATCATCTTGCTTTTTTCGATCCTAGCGCCGGGGTGTGCCAGTCGCCATCCGTCGCAATCAGGGCATTTGCCGCTTTGGGTCCCCAGCTACCCCGTCGGTAAGGAAGCGAGTGTGGGTGTTTTTTCAGGACGGGATCAACAACCGCCCAAGCCGCCTCCGACGCGTCTTCGCGGGTGAAAAGCGTGCGATCGCCGGCAATGGCGTCTCCCAATAATCGTTCGTATGGCGACTGCTCCCCCGGCTCTTCTTCGATCAGAAACAGTTCTTTTTGATCGCCGATAAATTTCCTGCCCTTCTGCTTTACCCGCGCCGCCAGCCCAATGGTGGAATGTGGGGCAAGTTGAAAGCGAAGGTAGTTCGTCTGCCCGCCTGCCGCCGGCGAGTCGTCAAATAGTTTCTGCGGTGGCGGCTTTAATTCCACCACCACCTCGTTCACGCTTTGCGCCAGGTTTTTGCCGGAGCGCAGATACCAAGGGACGCCCTCCCAGCGCCAGGAGTCAATGAAGAGACGCAAGGCGCAAAAGGTCTCCACATCGGAATTCTTCGCCACGCCCGCTTCGTTTCGATAGCCAGTGTACTGACCTCGCACTACATCGTTGGGTTCAAGCGGACGCATGGCGCGGAAGACCTTGACCTTTTCCGTTTGCACGGCGTCTGGATCCTGCCGCGTCGGCGCTTCCATTGCCAGCAAGGCTACGATTTGAAACAGGTGGTTTTGAATGACATCACGCAGGCAACCCACAGTGTCGTAGAATGCGCCGCGCGTTTTCACCCCAAAATCCTCCGCCAATGTGATCTGCACGCTGGATATGTAATTGCGATTCCAGATCGGCTCAAGAAACGAATTGGCGAATCGGAAGTAGAGGATGTTCATGATCGCTTCCTTGCCGAGGTAGTGATCGATGCGGAAGATCGCGTCTTCCGGGAAGACCGCATGAGCCACGCCGTTGAGTTCCCGCGCGGAGGCGAGGTCGCGCCCAAACGGTTTTTCGACGATGACACGCGCCTCTTTGGCTACGCCGGACGCACCCAACCCTTGGATGACATTTTCAAAGAGGAAGGGCGGGATGGCAAGGTAGTGCGCCGGTCGCCGGGCAGAGCCTAATGCTTTCTTTATGGCTGTAAATGTCTCTGGATGGGTGTAGTCTCCGCTAACATAACTCAGCAGGGATAAAAGTTTTTCGAATGCTTTTTTATCGTCAATTCTTCCGCTACGCTGAAGGCTGTCTTTCACGCGCGCGCGCAGTTGGGGCATATCCCATTTCTCGAGAGCGACACCAACGACGGGAATCGTTAGCGCGCCTCGCTTGACCAGCGCGTACAGCGCGGGAATGATCATCTTGTACGCGAGATCGCCTGTGATGCCGAAGAGCGCCAGCGCGTCGGAGCGGGTTGTCTGTTTGTTGTTTCTCGTCATAGCGTCACCTGTTAGATAGGCATCCGATATCCATAATATTCGTGGTCTTCATTATAGCCGCCATGTCCCGCGCCAAGGTGTTTGAAGTCATGCACAAGCTCGATCGCCCGGATCCACTTCACCATTTTGAAGCCCAGTTGGTTTTCACAGCGCAGTCGAAGCGGAGCCCCGTGAAGAAAATTGAGGGTTTCGCCATTCATCTCATAAGCGAGGATGGTTAACGCATGACGCATATTTCGAATGGAGTGAACGTCATAATAGACGCCGCCATCCGCCCCTTCAGCGAACGAGTAAAAGACCACGTAGCGCGCCTCGGGCTTGGGCTTGACGAGATTAAGAATGTCGCGCACCGGGACACCGCCCCATTTCGCAACGCCCGACCAGCCTTGAATACAGAAATGCTTGGTGATCTGCTCCTGCTTTGGCATCGCTTTAAGTTCCGCGTAGGAGAGTTCCTGCGGATTTTCCACCAGCCCGCCGATGGTTATCTTGTATTCTGTAAAACCGCCTTCCTGGAGCCGGTTGTATTCCTCGGACGTCGGCAATGTTCCATTGACCCAGAAATATGGCGAGATGTCTTTTTCACTGTATTGAGTATGCGGATCCCAGAGTTCAGCCCAGGATTTGATATATCCCACAAGCCTCTCACCGGTCATCTGAACCACGCGGGCATACTTGATCGTCAGAGGGGTGACCATAAACCAGATGGCGATCAACACGATCATGAACGGAATGTACATCAGAAACCCCGCCCAGGAAGCGTCATTGACGCCGGCGAACATGTAGTTCAGGTTTTTGCGCAGACCCGTGATAAACACAAGGGTGGTGTGCGCAAAGATGAAGAAGAGGAACCAGGTCAGCACCGCAAAATGGATCGTCCGCGCGAGTTGACGGTTCAAGAACCGGGCAAAGCCGCCCAACTTGTTGGAGAACGCCGGTCCCTGCATCACGCCGGTGAGAAACGCCAAAGGGCCGGCAATAAAGATGGTGACGAAATACGTCAACTGTTGCAAGCCGTTATACACCGTCCATGTATGCTCAACTGGAAAATTGAGCGACAAATACTGGAGCGCAGTCGAGAGCGCGTTTGGAAATACCGCCCAACTGGTTGGCACGACTCGTTGCCATTGATCGGTCGCGAAGAGCAGCGCGTAATAGAGCAAACCATTGAGCAACCACAACAGATCGAAGGTGAAATGCCACCAGCGGGCAAGCCCTACAGAGTGACGAACGCCGGGGATGCCGAGCCAGCCCGGTATCGTCACCGAATCGTCTTTCGATGTCCAGAGGCGGTCCGTCGGAACGTCGCGCTGGAAGCGGAACCATTCTTCTCCCGGCGTGCAGTTCCTCCGAAGAAACAGGCGCGGGAAATCCGCGAGGATTTGAATGCCCGCGCGGATGATAAACAGCATAAAGAACGCGTTGAATAAATGTTGCAGTCGCAACCATAACGGAAAGCCCGAGGTAACCGACACCGGCGACGCGTCTCCGGGGTAACGCAGGATGAAATCTTGCACCGCTGGAAGCGTCCGTAACTGTTGCGCAATGGCAACCGCGAAGAGGAACGCCACAAACGCGACGGGGATTGCCCATAACACGCTGACCCAGCGTTTGCCAACGCGGACCTCAGGCATGATGCCGAGGTGATACGGCATCCAATGCCCCAACCTGACGCTATCTTCCGCGCCGCTCAGATTCGATTCGATCGCGGATTTTAATGGCTGACTTGCTTGTGTGTTTTTCATACTTTTCTCCAATCTCAATGGCGTCTCCCCGACTTTTTACCGGCGCGTGAACCATCAACGTGTCAGCGATAGCCCGAATGCATCCATCGCTTTCCGCGTGGTTTGGTACTCTTTATGAATGACGCCGCGAATCCCAAGCCCCTGGGCGACCTCGACAAATAAAGCGCGATCGTCAACATAAACTACCTGCTCCGGACTCGCCTGCGCAATGTCCAGAGCCATACGGTAGATATCGGCATCCGGCTTGCGGTAATGGACGAAGCAGGAGGAAACAAAGAAATCTACGAACGCGTTCAATTGATACTGCTGAACCCGGTGCGTCGTCAGTTCGCGCCCCTCATTGCTAACAACGGCGACGCGAAGGTTATATTGTTTTTTAAGATCTTTCATCAACTCGATCATCTCCGGGAAAGGTTGCGTTTGCGCGTACATGAATTGCTTGAACTCTTCCCGCGAGAAGGAGCGCTGTTCATAAAAGACCACCCGGTTCAAATATTCATCCAGGCTGAGCTTGCCCTCCTCGTACGTGTCGAAGGTCAGGTGATGACGCTCATCCGTCTCCTCATAGTCTAAGCCGAATTTATCAGCCGCGCGAACTCGCGCCTTGCGGTCCCAGCCATTGGTCAGCAAGACGCCGCCGATATCCAGAAATAAAGTTGTGATGTCGAAAGGTCTACTCATGTCGCTCCCCCTCGCTTTGCTCTGTTATTGTTGGGTCTCTGGGGATTGCCGTGATTGTTACGCCAGCAGTTGCACTGCTGGCGGGCGGCAGCGCAACTGCCGCCGGAACTGGCGGTTCATCACGGCAACTCCTAAAGACTCTTATTTTTTTCATCATGAGAATTTCTCTCCTCGTTAAACAGTATACACCCGATAACAGAGACAGGAATTTTCATCTGAGCGACGCGCGCGTCTGTGGATTTCTGCGGACCGAAAACACGCTTCGTACCCGACGCGCGACTCGTCCCGCCCGCGTGGGAGATGCTCCACCATGGAAGTTCCAGCCGTCGCAAACGCGACAAGCAAAACAGGAACCGACCTGTTTTACATTTCGTCGCCATAAAACAAAAAACCCCTCGCCGTATTTGGCGAAGGGTTTTTTTGTTCAAATCAAATTCCCGCGTTGTTGAGCGTGGTCAACAAATTAGATAACGCGGAGGTAAACTCCGGATGCGTATTCTGAAAATAAGCCAGCGTTTCGCGCATCCGGTCCAGAAGCGAGTCGTCGGCGCCTGCCCCCTCAGAGCGTTCGAGAAGTTCCTTGATATCTTCGTTGAGCGCGCGTAAAAGTTCGCGCCCTTTCTCGTCCACGGCTTTGGTGGCGTCGAGGGTGATGTGCAGTTCTTCGAGAAGTGTGCTGAGTTTTTTGTCTGCCATGCTGTGCCTCACAATCTACGTTTTTGTATTTCGATTGTACGCCTTCTGCGGTTTCAATACAAGATGTCGCGCGTTGCCTGTTCGATCTCCTCGTAAATCTTTTTCACTTCCTCTTTCATCTCAACCGAGACGCCCGCCGTTTGAGGAATGAACTTCACCATGTCTTTCGCCTGGCGAAACAAGTCTTTGACTTCCGCGATATACGAGAAATCCGATTTGCCGAGACCGGTCGCAGGGGCGGGTAAAACTCGCGCTTGTTGAATCAGTTCGCGGGCGCGGAGGAGGCGTTCTGTCGCGGGGATGAGTTTAGGCACGATGCTCCACTTGTCAAATCGGCGATCAGGCTGGCAGTAAGGATTTCATCTGTTTGTAGATGAAGCCCGCCGCGCCTTTCGGATTCAGGCGGTAGATAAAATCCATGAACTTGGCGTCGGAGCCGACCAGCACGCTGTAGCGATCCTGTTCGATGGCAGAGACGATGATCTCCGCGGCTTTATCGGATGGCAACGCTTTCATAGAAGAAGCCTTGGCGTCTGTGGGGACAGAAATCGAAACGCCCGAGTTGGTGGTAATGTTCGTGGCAATCGCGCCCGGGTAGATCAGCGTCACTTTGACGTTCGTGTTCAAGAGTTCGGCATACAAGCCCTCGGTGAGAAGTTTGACCGCCGCCTTGCTCGCGCCATAGACGGTTTGCCCCGGCACCGGGAGGAAGCCGCCCATGCTGGAGACGTTCGCCACGTGCGCGACGGGACGCTTGAGCAAATGCGGCAGGAACGCTTTCAGCATATACAACGTTCCATACAGGTTCACATCCAGCACGCGCTCGATGGCATCGAATTTCAGGTCGTTCAAGCGGACGAACGGCTGAATGATGCCGGCGTTGTTGATGATACCGTCCACTGCGCCGAAGCGGGCGATCACTTTGGCGGGGAGCGCCTCCACAGCCGTTTTGTCGGTGACGTTCAAGACAAACGTGGCGAGTTTCTCTTTTTTATCGCCTGCGAGGCTTGCGGTTTCTTGCAATGTGGACTCGTTCATATCCACTGCCGCCACGCTTGCGCCTTTAGAGAGCAAATTCAAGACGATTTCGCGTCCCATGCCGCTCCCTGCCCCGGTCACAACAATCACTTTGTTCTGTACTTTCATAATGTTCACTCCTTGAAGTTGATAACGAGAATAGACTCTCGGTTTCTCCGGATCGGGGTTGATCCAACTGTCTAAAAACAGGATAACATGTCTTGCGCTTATGGTTAGTGACTTTTATCCTGAGAAAATCACTTATCTTTGTCTTATTTGGAAGGAACGGATGAAAATGCGTCAGAATTATAATTACTTCATGCATTTCAACCGCTTGTTCGCCGTTTTCGCGCTCCTCGCGCTTGTTGCCGGGCTATTCACTCCTCCGCAATCCGTTCACGCGGATGAGATTCGCGCGCCGGCGACTCAGGTCAGCGCGTATGAGTTGATCCTCGCCATGAATACTTTGCGCGTTTCATACGGACTTCCCCCGCTTATTGAAGACCCGATCATCAATGCGGTCGCTCAATCCACCGCGCAGATCATGGCGGCGAATAGCATGTCGTGGCACATCGGCGATGTGCGCGGACGAATCGCGGCGGCAGGATACGGCGGAGGCGGCACAGTTTGGGCGACTGAAAATTTTGCCGTAAGCCATGGAAGCATGGGCATTGACGAGATTATGGCAGTCTGGGCAGACCCTGACCACATGCGCCCTGCTGTCACGCCCGCGTATTGTCATGTGGGGGCGGGTGTTGCTACTGTAAATGGAAAGACTTATTTCATCCTGCAAGCCGCGTATGTTTCGGGTCAGGAATGTGGGAGTATATCTTCAGCTTCCCCAGCAGGTACTCCAGGAACTGGAACTATTCCAAACCCAGTTTCGCAATTGATCATACCTGTAAAGATCGCCACACCAGATGCGGATGGAAAAATCTTTCATGTTGTTCAGGCGGGGCAATCCTTTTGGTCCATCGCGGTGGCGTATCAAATTACGATTCAAGATTTGGAAACATGGAATAACGTGTCGCGCGATACGTCCTTGCAAGCGGGACAGCGATTATTTATCCCGAACAAAAACACGGCGGGATTCGCTACGCCGACTCCGCGCGGCATGGTGGTGACTCAAATTCCCGACGCGGACGGCAAAATTGTCCACGTGGTTCAGCCGTATCAATCGTTGTTTACCATCGGGGAGGCGTATCGCGTTTCAGTAGATAAGATTTTGCAGTTGAACGGGCTTCAAGCGGATTGGCCCCTGCAGATCGAACAAAAACTCGTCATCTCGGCGGGTAACATCACGCCCAGCCCCACGTTGAGCGCGATCCAAAAACTTACGCCTGACGCGAACGGCAATTACTATCACACCGTCCAAAGCGGACAAACCCTTTCAGGCATCGCGGACTTGTACGATGTGCCGCTATCGGACTTGATGAACTGGAACGGATTGGGCGCGGCATCGGTCATCATCCCGAATCAAAAATTGCTCTTGCGGGTGACACCGCCCGCGACGGCAACATCCACGCTTGCGCCAGCGACGGTTACGTTGACGGTGAGTCCGTCGGTCACCTCGCCGCCGCTTCCGACGGAGATCACGCCAACAGAAGTCGTCTCTGTTGAAGAATCAACGGACGGTTCTGGGTTGGGAATTATTTTGGTTTTGGGAATTATTTTGGTCGGCGGGTTGGTGTGGTGGAGGTTTTCGCGTAAAAACTAAAATGGGTATATGCCAACAATCTTTACACGGGAATATCCAACACCGTAATTCGATATACAGATTTTTCCCTTTGATCTACATCGAGAGTCGCCAGCGGAACACCGAGTCGCGCCGCGACAGCCACATAGACTGAATCGGCGCCGCGCAGACCAAGTTCAGCCGCGAGTTGAGCCGCTTCTTGTATGAGTGAATGTTCCATTTCAACCAATTGCAGACCTGGAAGGTTTTGTAACTGCTCAACCGCCTTCAACCCAAGCGACGAAGTTGTACGACGGCTGATCGCCCCGCCGACCTCAGCCAGAAGAAGTGACGGCGCGAGAAATTGATCCTCCGCTTCGAGACGTTCTAACATCCACTTCTTCACAGGCTCAAAAAACACATCTTCGGATACCAGCCGAGCCACCCAAACGCTGGCATCTACAACAACAAACATTATCGCCGCGACTCCGAGACGGCTTGCGCGGCAGAGACTCCCTTGGGCCAGCGCGCGCCGATCTCGGCGGCAAGGTTATCAAGTTTTGCCCAAGTCTTCGCGTCCTCTTTTTTCCGTTTGCTCTTGACGGGAATCAACAATGCGACCACTTCTCCATGATACGTGATCTGCACTTCTTTCCCTGTCTCACGCACCACGCGGACAAGTTCGCTGGCTTGCTGTTTCAATTCTCGAATTCCAACGGTGGTCATTTTTCATCTCCAGTCTGTGTCTACAATTGTAGGCACATTATAACATACAAAAACGGGCGAGATTCCTCGCCCGCTCAACTTTCCAACCTTCAAACGTTCAACTTTCTAACATTCCGAAAACCCGCACGCGTAACACTTCCGACACCCCTCTTCATTCACAACCACCGCCTCCCCACATTCGGGACACAGATCGCCGATCTTCATTTCTTCAGCCCAAGGAAAGTCCGTGCAAAGCGGCGAACTTGCATTGCAATCTCAAGCGCTTCCTTTGCTTCCCTCGGGACTGGCTGGTTTCCGGGGTAACGCGTACGGACGGCGTATCCCGACAGCCTGCCCTAAAGCATCCTTCGTAAAACCCGTCAAAACACCTGCTTCCTTGCAAAGCCCATCAAGGATCAACAGGTCGTGAGTCTTTGGAAATTCGGTATCTTTTGAGATCAGAATTGCTTTGAGGTATTTCTCGGCGCATTGCTGGCTGTGAAAAAAGGAGCCCATGGTGAGTGGTTTGGTCCGCCTCAATGCGCTTTTTGCTAGAATCAAATCTTCTTCTGCGTACTTCACCCACTCCCGCGCGTCATCCACGTCGCTCATACAACACCTTCCCCTTGGTTAAAATTTCGCGCAGGAAAAAGTTTCCTCGTTTCTTCTTTTCCATTTCAATTTCTTGAGGCGTCTTTACGAGAATATCCACCGGGAACTGGCGCGGATAGAGCAAGTTCGAGACAGCCACATACCGGTCAACATCTTTCGCCTTCGTGTTCATGATGACCAATAAATCCACGTCGCTGTCCGGGGTGGGATTCCCGTACGCATACGAACCGAACAAGATGATTTTCTCTGGCTTGAGCTCAGGCACAATCCGCTGAATTGCCCCCGGCAAAGTTTTCTCGACAGGCGGAAAACCAACTGGGTTCACTTTGGACTTCATCGAAAACATTGCGGTTTTCACGTCTCAGATTTTACCATTCTACCCCTCCCTTCCCTCCCCAAATACGACATTGAAACTTTGAATCCGCATACACAATCTACTTGTCGTATTTGGGGAGGGTGCCCGTAGGGCGGGAGGGGTCAGCACTCACTAAACCCGCACGCATAACACTTCCTGCACCCCTCTTCATTCACCACAGCCGCCTCCCCACATTCGGGACATAGATCGCCGATCTTCATTTTAGCGGCAATAACTTCCTCTTCAATGGTATGACCGCCGTTGCCATTGGATTTCTTTTCATCCAAATCGGTCTGCAACCCATCTTTTTCGCGCAGATAATTATCAAGCACTTGACCGATCCCATCGGGCAGTGACCTCACGCGGTTTGGACCGAACCCGAGCGAGCGACCGCCGCCGATGCCGATGAGTTGACGCACAACTTCGCGCATTCGATCCGTCGGCTTGATCGGCGAGACCATGCGCAGGATATATGAAATGAGTCTGCCGATGGCTTCGGAGACGGCGGCAGTTTCGGAGCCAGCCTTCGCGGTGTTGATGAACGCTTCGAACGGTTGCTCGCCTCCGTTTTCGTTGATGGTGATGAACGCCTTGCCGACGGGAGTCTCGACGTTGTACGTTTTACCCGTCAACGCGCGCGGGCGCGGCTTCTTCGGGTCGGCGGAAAACGTCGGGGCGAGTTCGGGCTTGGAAACCGAATCAATTGTCGGCTGGGATGGAGGCGGCGCTTTTTTATCCGCAGTTGCATTTGTCTCCAACACAACGATGTCACGCGAACCCGTCACATACACGGTGATGCCTTTGCATCCAAGATCCCACGCGAGCATGTACGCGGTGGCAACATCCGTTTCGGTCGCGCCTTCGGGGAAGTTCACCGTTTTCGAAAGCGAGTTATCCACGAACGCCTGCAACGCGCCTTGCATTCGCACATGCTCCTCGGCAGTGATGTCCGCCGACACAACAAACGTATCGCGCACGCTCTGCGGAATTTCTTTGATGTGCTGGCACGTGCCTTCGCGCATCACCTGCTCGACAATCTCCTGCCGCTTCTCTTCGCCCAGCCCCAATTTTTTCAACGCCTCATCGAAGCGCGGGCTGGCATACGCGAGTTTTAAATCTTTTCCGTTATCGTTGACGTGACGAATATACGCCAACGCGAAGACAGGTTCACAGCCATAGCCTTCACAACCCGCGACGGTGGCAATTGTGCCAGTCGGCGCGACAGTGGTCTGCGCGGCATTTCGGATTCCATGTTTGCGGATTCCATCCGCCACCGCGTCCCACTCGACGGGCGGCCTGTTCCAGTTATCCTGCGACGTGACCAACGCTTTCGGCGGAGCCCACTTCATATTCTTCTTGTCGTAGATGCTTCCTTCGATGGCGGGAAACGCGCCGCGCTCCTTCGCCAACTCGACACTCGTGACCATCGCGTGATAACGGAC
>Ga0138256_10002487_pt1 | contig 19748 bp, 21 predicted proteins | sample KNB2016incub_MG_FD_105486 | JGI IMG/M metagenome (GOLD analysis project Ga0138256, IMG submission 105486) | Active sludge microbial communities from wastewater in Klosterneuburg, Austria - KNB2014incub_MG | ecosystem: Engineered > WWTP > Activated sludge > Unclassified | place: Austria... | reverse complement strand
TCATAAAACTTTGAAGGTAAAACTATTACTATAATCAGGTTGGAAATAAAAGGTAGGTTCTGAATAGTTTCTCACGCTATTCTGGTGCAAATATATGATGGGTGATATATATAAAAAAATATTATACTAAAAAAATACATATAATTATAATTGTAACATATATTCAATTGTTATTCTGTATTTTACAAATTAAATAAAATATATATAAAAATTATTTAAATCAATATTTTGACATAAATGAGTATAGTTTTATTCATATAGGTCCGAAATATGAATCTTTTTTTTAGCTAATTTCATAAGAATTCATACATATTTTAAATCAGGATTAATATCCTCCCATCCTTTAGATACAGTATACACTTTGAACATAAAATTTTTCCAAACAACACAAACTAATATCGAATCATGAATTTAAACATTTTACTACTATTTGGTGTGTCATCAAGCACTGAAACAATAGGTACATTTTTTTAAGATGACTCACTAAATTTAATGTATAACTTTAAATTATTTTCAGAATACCCTATATTTTTATACACTTAACCAATATTTTTTTATTTATTTTTGGCCACACCCCCACATTTTTAGCTAGTTAGTTAAACTAATTTCTATTTTAAAATTTCTGAGTACTACATCATGAAATGATTTTAGTTATTGAATATCAATTACCTATGTCACAATCTTATCCTTTTAATATAACAATCTCATCATTTTACATGGTTATGGATATAGAATGGTCATCTACATTTGCTGTCAATATGTAATCATTTTTTAATCAAAACAAAAGTAATGAAGAAGATAGAAGCCATCATAAGATCTTCAAAGTTTGAGATCGTAAAAAATGAACTGAGTAAAATCGGGGCAAATTTTTTCACTTTCTTTGAAGTAAAGGGATATGGTAAACAACTGGCTGAACATGTAGTATACCGCGGAGTGGAATATGATGTCGGGTATATTGCCAGAATGAAGATTGAGATCATAGTTGAAGATCAAAATGCAAAAAAAGTAGCTGATACAATTATTTCTGCTGCACATACCGGTGAGATTGGAGACGGTAAAATTATCATTACATCAATAGATGAAATAATCTCTGTCCGTACGGGTAGTATCAATGAATCTGCACTTTAATTAATAAAAAATTAAAAAAGAATAAATCATGACTGAAGTTCCTTTTGTAACAAATAATCTATGGATACTTATCGCAACGATGATGGTATTCATCATGCACTTAGGATTTGCCACCCTGGAAGCGGGTCTTGTCCAACAAAAAAACACGGTAAATATCTTATTTAAAAACGTGATGATATTATGTATAGGTTTAATAACCTATTATGCTGCCGGCTTTAATCTTATGTATCCGGGAGCAGACTATGCAGGTGGATATATAGGTTTTGGGGGATTTGGCCTTAGTTTGCCTGAAGGCGCAGCTGGACTGCAGGATTATGCAGGTGGAAAATATACATATTACACTGATTTTATATTTCAGGCCATGTTTGCTGCGACTTGTGCAAGCATAGTCTCAGGAGCAGTTGCTGAGCGAATCAAGCTTATGCCCTTTCTGCTATTTGTTACGCTATTTGTTTTGATTTCATATCCGATCACCGGAATGTGGAAATGGGGAGGCGGATGGCTCAATTCACTTGGATTTATTGATTTTGCCGGTTCTACACTGGTTCATAGTGTTGGCGGTTGGGGAGCACTGGCAGCTATTATACTACTTGGTGCCAGAAAAGGAAAATATACTGAAAAGGGAGTAAGGCCTATTCCTGGTCACAACATGCCACTGGCCACTATCGGCGCATTTCTACTATGGTTTGGCTGGTTTGGATTTAATGGAGGCTCTGTACTATCTGCCGATCCCGGTGCAGTGTCACTAGTTTTTGTGACCACTTGTCTGGGAGCTGCCGCAGGTGCACTCGCTACTTTTGTGGTATCCTATATTAAATTTAAATCTCTGGATCACTCCATGATACTAAATGGTGTTTTGGGTGGTCTGGTCGGAATCACTGCAGGAGCAGATGGTTTTACGCCTGGTTCTGCCCTGATAGTAGGAGCAATAGCAGGTGCCATCATTCCTTTTTCTGTGGTGTTCTTTGACAAACTCAAACTCGATGACCCTGTGGGAGCAACATCAGTTCACCTTGCCTGTGGAATATGGGGAACTCTGGCTGTCGGTATCTTCGGAACAGGAGACATCGTAACCCAACTCATCGGTGTAGTAGCAATAGGTGCATTTACGTTTACATTTGCGTTCGTGGTACTGTACATCATCAAGAAAACAGTAGGTATTAGAGTAAGTGAAGATATGGAAATCAAAGGACTTGATGTAACTGAACACGAAATGAGTGCTTATCAAAACGTAGAGCGTGGAAATTATGCCATGATGATCTCAGAATCTTAATCTGTAAAATAAAAAAACCCTCAAAAAGTGGAGTTTTTGAGGGCAATTAAGCACCAAGAAGACTTGAAATGCTAATTTCGAATCACAAAGATAATCCATATTAAGGATTTATTAATCAAGTCTTCTTTGGAATTTAGAAACAAATTTTTATCACAATCTAAATCTAAAGAAAATGAAAAGCTTTTTACTTATTTTACTTATTGGCCTCACATCAGTAGTGCAGGGACAAATTAAAATCGATTCTTTTTTTACCTTAACCGGTTCTGCTGATACTTATTTCCGCACAAATCTTAATAGCACAAATGATGCTGGAAATGGTGGAACTGTGGCTCCGCCTACATCATTTGCCAATTTGCCGGGATTTGCTGTCGGCATGTTCAACCTGATTGGAAAGTATGAAACAAAAAAATCAGGGTTTGTGGCTGACTTAGTTTTTGGCCCAAGAGGAAAAGACGCAGTATTTAATTCTCAGGGGTCACTCAATATAGTAAATCAGGCATATGCTTACTACAAGCCTACTGAAAAACTAACTTTAACATTAGGAAAGTTTAATACATTTGTCGGCTATGAAGTCATATCTCCCGTCCTTAATTACCACTATTCTACGTCCTACATGTTTTCGTACGGACCATTTAGCCATGCAGGTCTTAAAGTCAATTATGACTTAGGCAAAGGTTTTGGCGCAATGATAGGAGTATTTAATCCAACAGATTTTACGGATTTTAACCCGAATGGAACATATTATGCCGGAGCTCAACTATCTTATGTCTTTGAGAAAGGTGCTGTTTATCTCAACACTCTTATGGATGATGATTTTATGCAACTGGACCTTACTACTACTTTTGCCATTTCTGATGATCTAAGTCTTGGACTTAATGCTACCAATGCAACCGACAATTTTTATGGTGCCGCCATTTATGCCAATTACAAAACAAGTGAAAGCCTTTCATTTGGTATAAGATCAGAATACTTCAAGGACAATGGCCTTGGATTGCTTGATCTGGAAGAGCCATCAAGCACAGGGAATGATGTACTGGATCTGACGGTTTCAGCCAATATCATTCTTGGTAATCTTCGTATCATCCCTGAATATAGGATGGATATGTTTTCTGCTGAGTTGGTCACACCTGACTTTAGTAAAGCAGACAGATCAGATAAATTATCATCTCTTTTGATTGCAGCTGTATACAGTTTTTAAGTTTTCGCTAAGATTTTGTTATAATATTAACCATGCCACAGTATTAAAACTGTGGCATTTTTTTTATCCAGCAACTATTTTATTGTCAATCCGGGTTTTATTCATAAAATATAGTCCGAAAATAAAAAATATTGCCAATGTAAGTACTGAGTATCGCATGTTATTGGTAATATTATCTACCAGCCCAAATAAGAAAGTACCACCCACAATAGCAGATTTATACACCACATCATAGAAACTGAAGTATGAAGTTGTGTCATGATCTTTTTCCGGAATCAGCATGGAATAACTGGCTCGAGACAGAGATTGTATCCCACCCATGACCAAACCAACAAAAGAAGCCAATACGTAAAAAAACAACTTGTCATAAGTAAAATAAGCCGCAATACATATAAATATCCAAATGCAAATCATAACCATGATTGAAAATTTATTCCCTTTCCTATTTCCCAGTAATGAAAAAACATACGCTCCTCCTATCGCTACCAACTGTAATATAAGCACCAGTAGAATCAACTCCGCAGTTTCGAATGCCAGCTCTTTTTTTGCAAATATGGTAGCCAGATATATGACTGTCTGTACACCCGCGCTGTAGAAAAAAAATGCCAGTAAAAAATGTTTGATGTTTGGTATGTTCCTGACCCTGTTGAAAGCACCTGCAATTTCTCTATACCCGTTTTTTATCATTCCTGCAGTAAAAAGATTCTTTTTATCTTTAGGCATATACTTGAAAGTGTACTGTGCAAATCCAAGCCACCAAACACCAACAAGCAAAAATCCGATTCTGGCACCTAATTGACCACCGGAAAGTCCGAACCAATCTGGTTTTTGGATCATCATCAGGATAAAAATCAGTAGAATAACACTCCCTATGTATCCGTAAGTATACCCTTTGGCACTGACTTTATTGTATCTGTCTTCGGTGACGATCAGAGGTAAATAAGAGTCATAAAAAACCAGACTGCCGGCAAATCCTATGGTAGCCAGAATAAAAGCAGATGTGCCTAACCAAAGTTGAGGTTCTCCTTTAAAAAAATATAATGCGGTACAAGCCAAAGATCCGATAAGTGTAAAGGTTTTTAGAAAAAACTTACGTCGTCCACTATAATCAGCAATACCTGAAAGCAGTGGAGATAAAGATGCAATGATAATGTAGGAAAATGATACAGCAAATGAGTACAAAGAACTGTTTGAAAAATTCAAATTCCCCAGAGTTATCTCTTTGGGCGTATACTCTTCAAAATAACCAGGAAAAATAGCTGTAGAAATCACGAGCGCATAAGCTGAGTTTGCCCAGTCAAATAAGGCCCATGCATTGATGGTTCTTTTATTGTTAAGTTCTATTGCTGACATGTTTTGATTTTGAATGCACTAAAGTAATTACATTCTTTGTGTTGATAAAGAAATTTGAAATTTATTTGGAATAATTATCTTTACAAAATATTTTAACAAGCGTCTAATGAATATTATCATACTTTCCCGCAATGCTTCCCTATACAGCACACAAAGCCTGGTGGATGCTGCGAGGCGTCGTAATCATTATGTAAGGGTAATTGATCATATGGCATGTGACCTTATCATAGAATCTGAAAAGTCAAAGATATTTTTTAATAATCAACCGATAGAAAAGATAGATGCGGTCATCCCACGCATAGGATCTACTGCCACAACCTATGGCGCAGCGGTTATCAGACAGTTTGAAAGCCAGGGCGTATTTTCCACATTGCATGCAGAACCACTATTAAAAGCAAGAGATAAACTCAGTTGTTTACAAATATTGGGAAGTCATGGCATAGGTGTACCGAAAACCGTTTATGTCAGCAATCCATATACCATGCCTTTTTTACTAGAGCAAATGGCACCCTATCCTATTATCATCAAACTGGTTTCAGGTACCCAAGGTATGGGTGTCATTCTCGCTGAAAACAAAAGTAACGCCGAATCTATCCTTGAAGCATTTTATGCAACAAAAGAAAAAGTAATTTTACAGAAATTTATCAAAGAAGCCAAAGGCGCAGATATTCGTGCGTTTGTAGTAGACGGGGAGATAGTAGGAGCTATGAAAAGACAAGCCCGTCCGGGAGATTTCAGATCAAATCTGCACCGAGGTGGTACATCAGAACTAATAAAACTCACCAGCCAGGAAGAAGAAACTGCCTTGAAGTCAGTAGAGATTCTTGGGTTAAAAATAGCAGGCGTTGATATGTTAAAAACCCATATAGGACCAGTTGTACTGGAAGTAAATGCTTCACCTGGACTAGAAGGGATTGAGGGTACTACCGGCGTTGATATCGCGGGCAAAATTATTCAGTTTGTAGAAAAAAACAGAAAATAATCCATGCCATCATCGCTTATCATCCCTAAACTCAATGATATCAATGAACTGATTATAGACAATGAGATCATCACCCACGGACGGTTACATACTATACGCATCAATGCGGGAAAACTGCCATCCGACAATCGTATCAATGTCTTCGCACATGTGTTACATACAGGTAAACCGGGACCATCTGTGCTTATATTGGGTGGACTGCATGGCAATGAAATCAATGGTATAGAAATAGTAAGAAGAAGTCTTGAAGAAGGTATATACTCAGGAATATCCAGCGGGACAGTAATCATCATCCCATTGCTCAACGTCTATGGATTTATTAACTTTAGTAGGGACGTGACTGATGGAAAAGATGTAAACAGGTCCTTTCCAGGACATTTAAACGGATCACTGGCTTCCCGGGTAGCAAGGATAATTACAAAAAAAATATTGCCTTATGTAGACATAGCCCTGGATTTCCATACTGGTGGAGAAGCCAGATATAATCACCCGCAAGTAAGATATAATAAATATGATGCAATAGCAGAAAAGCTGGCCAGACATAGTGGGCTAAAATATTTAATTGAACAACCCTTGATTGCCCATTCATTCAGAAAAGCAGCATCTGATATGAAAGTACCTGCCATAGTGTTTGAGGGTGGAGAATCTATCCGCCTAGATAAAACATCCATTAATTCAGGCATAAATCTGATAAAAAATATCCTGAATGCCCTTAAAATGACTGAAATAGAAGAATCATCACTGGTAGGTGAACAATGGATTATCCATAGAGACAACTGGGTGAGGGCTGCTACACCCGGAATATTTATTTGGCAAAAAAAATCCGGCGATGTAGTCTCAAAAGGGGATAAACTTGGAGAAATCAAAGATCCTTATGGTACAAAAAGTATAGATGTAATCTCGACTTACACCGGGCATATCATAGGACATAATAATGCCAGCGTGGTTTCATTGGGTGATGCATTGTTTCATATTGGGTATGAATATAGCAAAGTATAATGCCGATGGGATTGGGAAAATCACTTGATGATAAAAACCTGCTCACTGTATGAATAAATATTGTAAGCCAATAAGCGAGCTTCAAAACTTAATCTCTATTCAAAATTCATATATTGAGTATGGAATTTTTCTTTAATCAATTTAATTAGATTTCGATGTATATCAAATAGTTACTATCAAGATTAAACAACAATAGTTAATACAACTTAATATATTTGTAATTCTTTCTTGTCTATTGAAAAATATAAAATCAAAATATTTACTACATTTGATCTCAATTTTTTTAATGCCAAAATCATTGTTTTAGTTATGCCAATCAACGACCGTATTGCTCAAAACAAAGATATTTTTTTATATGCCTTCAGTCTTGCCGTGCTACTTTTTGTGCTTAGATGGATGGAAATCAGATTTCTTATCATAGACTATTCTATAGAATTATATATCGGTGTGATCGCTATATTTTTTACCGGGCTTGGGATATGGTTGGCATTGAAATTAACGGACAAAAAATCCGAGACAATCATCATTGAAAAGGAAGTTTACATCTCAAACAATCATAAATTCCAAATAAATGACAAGGCCCTTGATCAAACCGGATTAAGCAAAAGAGAACTTGAAGTTCTTGGACTAATTTCTGATGGTCTCAGCAATGAAGAAATAGCTGAAAAACTATTTATTTCTTTGAACACCATAAAAACGCATACTTCAAATCTCTTTGAAAAATTGGAAGTAAAGAGACGTACTCAAGCTACAGAAAAAGCTAAAAGGTTAGGTCTTATTCCTTGATTTCATCATACTTTGGTATGATTTATACATATTTTGTGCAAAATCACACAAAAGTATGACTGCTTTTATCCCTCAATAGTTCACATTTGTGACATTATTCACTTATTAAAATTAAAAAAATGAACAGATTAGTTATCACTTTCGGAATCATTGCAGGATTGATAGTCGCCGCCATGCTTATCATCACCACCACCATTTTTCATGCTTCAGGTAATATTGAAGGAGGAGCAATATATGGCTATACGAGCATGCTGGTAGCTTTCTCGCTGATTTTTGTTGGCATTAAAAAATACAGAGACCAACACGGGGAAGGATATATTTCTTTTGGCAAAGGATTTAAAATCGGTTTGCTGATCACTCTGATAGCTTCTACCATCTATGTGATCACCTGGTTGATAGATTATTACTATTTTATGCCCGATTTTATGGAAAAATACACGGCTCAAATCCTGGAAAAGATGAAAACGGATGGGTCCCCACAGGCTGATATTGACCAACAAGCCAAAGACATGGCAAAATTTAGTGAAATGTATAAAAACCCTTTGTTTAACGCACTGATATCTTATACTGAAATTTTACCTGTAGGATTAATAGTGACATTAATAAGTGCAGCCATCCTCAAAAGAAAAAAACTTTAAAATATTTTCATAGACAACAGCCAATTAATCCATATATTTGTTGGTCACTAAGTTAAAACTTGGACATCATGGAACATAAAGGAAAATCAATCCGGCCTTTTATCGGCTCAAAGAATTTCGGCATATCCCGTCAATTTTATCAGGATCTGGGATTTAAAGAAAGTATTTTAGCTAATAATTTATCCTACTTCGAAAGCAATGGTTTAGGATTTTATTTGCAGGATGCATATGTAAAGGACTGGATTGATAACACCATGGTTTTTATGGAAGTAGATGATGTACATCGTTTTTGGAGTGAATTGACAGCTTTAAATCTGACTTCCACATACGAAAATGTCAGAATTGTACCTGTTAGAAAAATGGACTGGGGTAGCGAATGTTTTTTGCACGACCCATCCGGTATTTTATGGCATTTTGGTGAATTTAAAAATAAATGACGATTGGTTTGATTCCTTAAACCAATAATTATTACAAAACACAACAAACGATTAATGATTCAAACTTTCAAATTTAATAAAGCGGAAATATCATTTGAAAATGACAAAATAATCATTTCAGATGATGCAAAACAACAACTTCGGAGAACACAGTTTACCTCAGCCATTTGGGTCTTCTATGGTACTTTGTCTATCCTGAGATATATGAACACCGGAGACCAGTTTTTGCTCTGGTCAGGCCTGATTATTGGATTGGGGCATTTGGTAGTCTTTGTAATGATACTTTTCAGATCAACGCAAAGCGAAATACCCTTTGATGAAGTCAAATCCATTAAAGTAAAAAAAAGGTTCAATAATTCAAGTCTCGACATACGACTGAAAACAAACAGACTGAGACGAATATTAAAAATAGATGAAACAGATGAGCTTAAAAAATATATCGAAACCCGATTTCATTCTTCCACAACTGTGTAGTAGAATATGTAAAGATAATTTCGCTCATCTATATTTATTTTCCCTGATAATTGATCTAACTTTGTGTTTCACATTTGATCACTAAATGCTTAATCTTTAAATAATGCCATTAGATAAAACCGGAATCGCAAAACGAATTGCCAAAGAAGTAAAAGATGGATATTATGTCAATCTGGGTATAGGCATCCCGACCTTAGTAGCCAACTACGTACCCGAAGGCATCAATGTAGAATTCCAAAGTGAAAATGGTGTCTTAGGCATGGGACCTTTCCCTTATGAAGGCGAAGAAGACGCTGATGTCATCAACGCAGGAAAACAAACCATCACAACCCTACCCGGAGCCAGTTTTTTTGATTCAGCAATGAGTTTCAGCATGATACGTGGAAAACACGTGGATCTCACCATCCTAGGAGCGATGGAAGTATCCGAAGAAGGCGACATAGCCAACTGGAAAATACCGGGCAAAATGGTGAAAGGTATGGGTGGCGCTATGGACCTGGTAGCATCTGCAGAAAATATCATCGTAGCCATGATGCACGTCAACAAAGCAGGAGAATCCAAGCTGCTGAAAAAATGTTCGCTTCCACTCACAGGTGTGCGATGTGTCAAAAAAATAGTCACGGAACTAGCTGTACTGGAAGTGACAGATCAAGGATTTAAACTGCTGGAAAGAGCGCCCGGCGTCAGTGTGGAATATATCCAATCGGTGACAGAAGGAAATTTGATCGTGGAAGGAGAGATTTTGGAGATGGAGGTGTGATGATCTTTAGCAAATTATTGGGCATCTTTCCAATCCTTAATTTCTTCAATAAATTCCGGTATTGTCATTTCTTCAATCTCTTTTGTTGCATATCTTTCAGATTGTGTTAAAGTATGACTTTCGTTATATTTTGCCAACTTTCTTTCAAAGAGACTTTTATTATACTCTATAAAATCTGTGAATACTTTTTCTGAACTATTTAAATCTCTAACTTTGACAGTTTCCGAAAACCAAGCTCTTAAACATTCAAAAAGTTTTAAAGGTGAATCATCATGATGTTTTATGTCAAAACCATTGATATCAGAAATAGCTTTCATGTATTCATATCTTTCAGTTCCTAATATAAGTGCTCTTTTATCATTATAGTTTGGATTAAATTTTCTTAAACCATAATCGATACCAAGTTCAAATGGCATGTTAAGTCTATAATATTCATTGACTGATTTGGCTTGAAGTCTTGACAAGTCATGTATAGAATATCTAGATTCTTGAATTAATTCAACTATCTTTTCCAATCTTGGTTTTACAGAGTCTGAACTTTCTAAACTAATTCTGGGTATAAAACCGAAATAAGTAATACAAAAAACTAATGCTTGCAGGATATCGAAATATTTATCGTCAAATGGGCAATTGATAAATACATTTTTATTATAATTATAGTGTTTTTCCATAAAATTTGAATAGTTTAATGATTACACATAGGAATATTTTGTTTGTACGATTCCATTTCTTTTATGAATATATAATTCTGTTTTTTCTGATTTACTCATCTCCCTTGCAAACTTAATTGCGTCTTCTTTCCTTACGAAGGAAGATATATTATTAGTCCTTCCAGCTTTTTTGATTGTCCATCCATTTTTTTCAGCTGAAGGTACAACATGGTTTGATAACTTTGTCATTGGTTTAAATTATTTCTTGTTTAACTACAAATTAACCTATAAAGTTTCATCATCTATTTGCTTTTTCATTTTATTCATCTACTACAACAAGATTTTTTAAAACTAAGATTATGATCCATCACCTCATATCACCTCCGTAATCTTATAAGTATTCCTCTCCGTAGCACTCCTACTGATCAACTCTCCCAAAAATCCGGCGATAAACAACTGTACGCCAACTATCACCATCAAAATGCCCAGATAAAATGCCGGTCTGTTGGCTATACCTATGGTATAAAAAAACAACTTCTCAATACTCAGCCATCCCAATAACGCTAATCCCCCAAAAGAAATAAAGGTCCCTATTACCCCAAAAAAGTGCATCGGTCTTTTACCAAATTTTCCCATAAACATAATGGAAAATAAGTCCAACGGACCATAGATAAATCTGGATAATCCGAACTTGGTTACCCCATATTTCCTGGCCTGATGCTGTACTACTTTCTCCCCTATTTTGGTAAATCCGGCCCACTTGGCTATAACAGGAATGTAGCGGTGCATCTCTCCATATACTTCTATATTTTTGACGACATCAAAACGGTAAGCTTTCAGACCGCAGTTCATATCATGCAGGTGTACGCCTGACATTTTGCTTGTCACATAATTGTATAATTTGGTAGGTATAGTTTTGGAAATCGGGTCATATCTCTTCTTTTTCCAACCTGAAACGAGATCAAATCCCTCTTCTTTGATCATACGATACAACTCCGGTATTTCTTCAGGACTATCCTGCAGATCTGCATCCATGGTAATGATTACATCTCCCCGCGTATGCTCAAATCCAACATTCAGTCCCGCTGATTTGCCATAATTTCTCCTGAACTTCACCCCGCGAACATTTGGGTTGGCACTTTTTAGCTGCTCTATCACTTGCCATGAACCATCTTTGCTCCCATCATCTATAAAAATGATTTCGTAGCTATAGTCATGCTTTTGCATTACACGCACGATCCAGTCATGGAGTTCAGGGAGCGATTCTGCTTCGTTGTACAGCGGTATGACGAGTGATATGTTCAATGGAGTGATATTATTCAATGGGAGTGAATTAATTTTCCTTTAATTTGGGATCGTTTTTCTTCATGATAGCAGCCATGATTATTGCAAATACAGCTCCGGGAAATAAAAATGACAATGGCAGGGATAATGCCACAGTGGCTAAACCAAAAGGATTGGTATCTTCGATCATTGAGATCTGCTCTTCCATCTGACTTTCGGGTATATTAAAAAATACAGCTACCTCCTCTATCGCTTCTATTTGGGTTTGTTTTACCACATCCACCAATCCCGGATCAATATAATTGGTCAAAATAAACATAAATACCGTGGTTAAAAAAGCACCTAACACATAAGTCAGCCAGCTAGCTTTAAATGCGTCTCCCAGTGATATAAAACCATGTAGGTCATTTCGCGTATCCCTGACAGCTTTACTCATAAAATATATAGTAATCACCAATCCTGCCCAGGATCCCCAACTCACTAAAAACTTAGGGCTGATCATGTAAATGATAAGGTTAAATACAATCGTTGCAGCGCCCAACAATGCTCCGCTTCTTACAAAATGTTGTTGCATTCATCAAAATTTGTGGTAAAAATATTAAAAAAATGTAACTTTTTAAGTCTATTATCGCAAAGTTAAATTCTTTACCTCCAAAAAGTAAAGACTGTAGGTAAAAACTATAAAATTTTATTTTCCAATTCACCAACCTCAGAGAAAAGTCAAAAATGAAGAAATTCCATTAAGAATCTAAGATAATAAGGTTTGTCAAAGAAATAATTATCAACTGTTTAAAATTCTTTATTTTCTGTAACATTGCTAATTTGTGGCATAATTATTCTCTACCGAGTGAATTAATCTTGAAAACTCCAGGAAATCACTGCACATCATATCTCTTTTTCCCTGCCAATAGTCTATCCATACATTCACCCATTCTGTTTACTTTGGTTTCGTCTGTTTTTGCACTATATATCCAATCCAGATATAATTTTTGTTCGGATTCATTCAAGCTATTAAAAAAATCATATGCTTTGGGTTCTTCGGCAAGACAATACAGCCATTCTTTTGAAATATCCAATGGCTCAAGGTCAGGATACAGGATAATATGAACAGAATCACCTGCTTGTTTTCTGATGGCTTTTCTGATTTCTGCCTTTACTGAAAGAAACAATTGCCCTTTTCCGGAAGGCATCAGATTAATTTTTTTAAGTTCGTAGCCGTCAATGGTTCCACTTACTTTAACCCACCCGAAATGACTTCTTTTGTCTTGCGGTATTTCAGGAATTAAAGCATAGGTCCATCCACCTTTTCCCGGGTATTTTTCCAATATATAATTATTGTCAACAAGGGGTAATGTCATCATTTTTTGTATTTGTCATGCAAATTTTTATTTTCCCCGATCAATTCCAGAACTTTTTGAAGACGGTCCTTCCTGGTAGTATCCCGTTTAGCTTCAGATATGTATTCTGCAAATTCTCTTTGACTGGAAGGAGAAAAAAGTAACCACTTCTCATATAAACCGGCATCTACGTCTAAGGTTGATTGTAATAATTGGGGTAGTATAACAACTTTATCTTTTGCTGTTGCAACAATCTTTTTTCCGATTTTAAAATTTTCAATAGATTCAAAAATATATTCGCGAATTGGTGCATTCAGTATCTCATTTTTGGAGAAGAATCGCCATTGTCTCATGGCTTTGGTTTTACCTTCCTGTGCATTCATCAGAAATTGCTGTTTGTCATCAAGGAGTCCTCCCTGAAAAAACCAAATACCGGTATAACTTTTAAATGCAGCAAGACCGACCACATTATTTTGTTGCCACTGATAACATGGGCCACCCCATTTGAATGTTTCAGTCAAGCCTGTGGATAAAACAATTTCCCTGAGTAAAGTTACTTCTTCTCTCCAAATTTGAAGATGACCGATATATTCATCTACCGAAGTTAATTTGCTACTCATGATATTTTAATTTATATGACAAAAATATGCTTTATCCATTTATTAATATCCGGTACCGAGGCTAAAATTTATTGCCTCAACTTCCTTCTGTTTCTCCTATACTGATCAATCAATACCACTAATATAAAAGCAGGCAACATCATTTTTGGGATATGTGATGAATTTCCGGCAAAATAAGCGGATAAACAGATTGCAATGATAGCTAAAAAACATACTACAATACCTATTAAAATAAGTGTATTATTCGGTCGCACTGCAGGCCTGAATCTGTTTCTTACACCATTAATTATGGTGAGCATCAATACCATAACGGCGAGAGCGCTTAGAAATATTTTCATATTGATTTAAGATATTGCCCCTTGACGCATCCACAAATCTCTTTGAGGAAATGGTATATTAATATTATTGATTCTGAATAGTTTTTCAATTTCAAACCTGACCGCACTTTTTATATTTTCAGCTACCATCACCTGATTGGAAAAAAAATACAGATTGAATACCAAACCATTATCACCAAAATCATTGAGTCTTACGAACGATTCTGGGGTCTTGAGCACATCGTCTACGGTGTTGGCTGCTTTTAATAATAATTCGCTGACCAAAGATGTATCTGTTCCATAAGCAACAGCAATACCAATATCAAACCTTACAATATTATCATAATGGGTCCAGTTGATCACCGACTGATTGACCAGTTTACTATTTGGTACCAGCATAGATACACTATTTCGGGTTTCTATTCTGGATGCCCTGAGCCCTATTTTCAATACCCGTCCTACCTGACCATCTATCTCCAGAATATCACCCACCATTACCGATCGTTCAAACAACAAAACCAGTCCGGAAAAAAAATCATTGAAGGTTTGCTGCAATCCCAATCCTATCCCAACCAGCAATGCTGCAGCCCCTCCGTAAACAATACTCATATCAGAAACCAATCTGTCCAATGCAAAAAGAAAGGCAATGATGTAGACCACATACATGACCAGCTGATTGATAGCGTATTGAATACCCTCATCCATCTGATTACTCTGATACATTCTGTACAATGTCACTTGAGTAACAAACCAAACTATGACTCTGGCGATCAGGATGATCATTACAGCGATCATAATATCCGAAATAAAAATAGTAAATATATCACCTTTTATTTCCCTTTGAATCAGCACCACGTCGAGATTTAGTCGCTTCAAAAGAACCTGTAAGATGTAAATATATACAATGTATCTTACCAGTTTTGTAGCTTTAGTTTCACTATGTTTATTTTGTTCAAAAGATGTTCGAACAGGTATTTCTCTTTTTCTATATTTATTTCTGATGACCAAATGGCTGATAATCCAATCAAACAATAATGCCAGACTGAAAAGACTCATTATCTCAGCAACATGATTGATGGTGACATCAAACCCATTGATATTAAACAAAATGATGTCAAAATTTAATAACCGCAAAATGACCAGGACAACCAAAAAGGCAACAGACATGCCTAATCTGGTGATAAATCCGCCATTGTTGTATGCAGGAATTTTATTGCCTGTCTCATTGGAAAATGCATATTTACTCACTTTTGCAAATACTAATATTCCTGCAAATATCACCCCAATACAAAGCAAAACCTGCAATAAGGTCACATCAAAACCAGAAATGGTAAATAGTACGTTTTCCATAAATGGATGAATTTTTGCTGCAAAAGTAATGGATTTTACTTCATTACCGAAAGTAATTCTATCAAGATACGTACATTTGCCAATCAAAGTCCATTATATGTCCTCATCGAATGAAAATAAATCCAGGTTTATATCCGAAGTTGAAAAGTCAGTAAATCTTGGAAAATCATTTAAAATTACCTTTTCCAAACAAAGACATCAAAATAAAGAAGTCGTCAACGTCTACCTAAAACCAGTGACCATCCGGCATGAATTACATTATTCACTTACGTACAGATACAGGACCAGGGACGTGGTAAAAAACTATGCTCCCGGACAGATCATGGATGTATTGGATCATCTTTTGGGCAATATGTTTTTTAATGCAGTGTTGTTTTTTGACGACATAGAACTGACTTTATTGCAGAACAAAAAGGAAAAATCCACACTTATTACAAAAAAACTAACAAAGGAAGTCAGCATCGAAGCTACCCATGACCAGGAAAAAGAAAGATGGATTGCTCAGGACAAAATCTGGCTGCAGGAATTGGGTTTGGCGGGTAAAGATGGAAAAATATTTGACAAATCACAGGATAAGTACAGGCAGATCAACAAATATATAGAAATCGTAGATCACCTGATCAGGGATTTTCCAACAGACAAAATGCTTACGATAGCCGATATGGGTAGCGGCAAAGGATATCTGACTTTTGCGCTTTATGATCATCTCGTCAATAATAAAAAAATGCGGGTCAGAATGACAGGCTATGAATTGAGAGAAGACATCGTAGCACTTTGTTATACCGTTGCCATGAAAAGTGGATTTGTTGGGCTCAATTTTCAGAAAAAAAGTATCGATGAAGCCAATGTAGCAGATACTGACATGGTCATTGCACTTCATGCATGTGATATAGCTACAGACATGGCTATAGCAAAAGGGATACAAGCGCAAGCCAGATATATCGTAGTTTCACCCTGCTGTCACAAACAGATCAGAAGTGTCATGAAACACAACAACGCGCTGTCTCCAATATTAAAAAATGGTATTCTTGAAGAAAGACAGGCTGAAATCATCACCGATGGAATCAGGGCGCTCCTTATGGAAGCAAATGGATACAAATCGCAGGTATTTGAGTTTATATCATCTGAACATACCGGAAAAAATCTCATGATTACGGGAGTAAAATCAACATCCGATGAAACTGCCTTGCAAAAAGTAGAGGAAATAAAAAAGTGGTTTGGCATTGAGTACCATTATCTGGAAAAACTTTTGGTGAAATAACGCCGGTTTCGAAGGTTTATACCGGGTGTTCTTTTAGCTTTTGTAATTATACCCAAGAACATAAAGAACTACCAATTACGACCAGGTGATATTTTTTTCTTTGTGAAACTTATTTTCTTTGAGTCTTAGTGGCGTTGTTTTTTTTGACTCTTGGGATTGGGCTTAAGCAGAGGAGAATGTTAATGCAACTGTCGATATGAAATTTTAAAACGTACTTCGATTACCAACCCCGATATTTCGGTGGTTTGATCCCCTGTAACCTGAGATATACCAAAAGTTGCCCCCTGTGATGTGTCGCATGGTCGTGCATGAGAAATATGATTTGACGAACTGTCTTTGGTCCTGCAAAAAAATCTTTACTTTTATTGAGATTGGTCATATCCATCTTTTTTAAAGCATCCATAGAAAATTGATAAGCCGAAGCAAGTAATAATCGAATGTCGGCGGGAATAAGCTTTTTTTTAAATTTTTCATCCTTGATATATTTTTCATCTTCCATAAGATAGGAAGTGGCCAACCAGGTCATATTCTGTGCCATATGCTGCAATTGTTCTCCAAATGTCATTTCTTCCGGGGTAGGTCGAAAATCATATAATGAGTCAGGCATCATATTGGCTACTTCCAGGGTATATTCCATGGAATTTTGCCATTTTGCTACATGTTCTTCCATTAAAAAAACACCCTGAGCACTGATAAAATGGAGACTGCTAAAAAACAGCACCAACATTACCTGAAACTTAAAACCAAATTTTGAAAAGTTCATTTTTGAAAATTCTATGAATTCAATTATAAAGCAGTATAACATTACACTTTCTTATAAAGTTGGAAAAACGTTATAATTTAAAAGCATTTTGGAAATTTCTACGGAAGCTTTAAATTATCATCTGAAAATAACATGTTAAATAGATTGAAACTTTTTAAATCTACATCATAAAAGTTAGGGATTTGAAAAAAAATGGTGTCATATATCAGTTGTGGATGCGATCTATGATTCCATTGCGAAAAGTATATTTTGCCAATAAAGCACAAAAAAACAATGAAATATTAATATCAAACCGTTGCTCATCCTTTTTTTGTGAACCTCGGTAAATTGGAATCTTTGTGACTTTGCTTTATTTTAAAATTTTCAGAGCAGACTCAACTATTGTACCATTGTAATACAAAAAATTAAACACATTAAAATAATATTATATATATTTGTCATTAATTTCGAATTGAATAACCTAGTATATAATTTAAAAATAAAATTATGAATATCAAATTCTATTTTCCCTATTTTTCTATCCTAAAAAAGGCTATACCGTGTTTAATATTTTTATACTATTCAACTTTGAGTTCAGCTCAGATTACATCCGTCAAATATAGCCTGAAATATAATGTCGAAACAGATGTTTTTGATGGTTATCTGATAATAGCTGGAGGTAGTGCAACCTCAGCTCCTCAAAGAACTCAGTTTAATGCAGTGTATTCAATAGTGGTGCCTACGGGAACAAGATTTCATATCTTTGAAAGATACATGCCATTACAAAGTAATCAGAATTACGCAGGAACTGTGCCGTGTGAATGGAAAATTGCGACCAGTGTTTTGTCCCCGGAAGCAAAACCAACCAGTGATTTTTATGCTATAGTGCCTACTTTAGCTCCCGCATCACACTATGATAATTTAAATCAGGGAGACACCATCAAACTTTTCAGCATCAAAATGGACACAATAGTAGGTTGTGCATCTGATATCCGATTATTTGAAAATGACAGTGATCCTGATTCCAGTGCACCGGGTATGCAGGGTTCTGACTATAGTAATGGTTTCACGGTGGGAGGGATCACTCAATTGTATGCAGGCAATGTTATACCCACGCCATCCGGATTTGCCGGGGATGACATCACCATTTGTGCCGGCAGTTCAGAAATACTACAGGTATCACCCGAAGGAAACGGCGTCTGGAAATGGTTGGGTGGAAATTCGGCCGGCGGTGTTCTGGACTCCATCAGTTCTGTCATCAGCAGGATTTCTTTTGATGCCAATAATCCTACCGGTATATATTCCATCGTGTACGGCAATCAAAATTCTTATGATCTCAAATGTATCTATGTAAGTAAACAAATAGCTACGATCACCGGCGATACAGTATTATGGCAAGGCTGTACTGCAGAAGTGACCGCAGAGGGTGGAGTAGGATACATTTGGAGCACAGGTGACCCAACCAAAAGCATAAATATGTTTGAACCGGGCATATATACTGTGACCGTAACAGATGCGAGTGGATGTACAGCCACTGCTTCTGTTCAGATTACTCAAAACGACCAGACAAATTTGCCGGGTGGAAATCTTTGCGTCGGGAGTCCATACCTTTTGCCGGCTATACCCTCAGGACACTGGATTAGCACCAATCCTTCAGTAGCCACGGTAAATCCATCCGGTGTAGTAAGTCTTATTGGCCAGGGTAAGGTAAAATTTAAATTTGTAGTCAATAACTCTGACTGTGCACCGGAAACCGGAGAATTTACGGTAAATCCGAAACCTGTTGTGGCTGTCGCAGGTGCTGAAGATATTTGTATCGGAGCGACAACCATTTTAAGCCCATCCACAGGTGGTACATGGAACACAGAAAATAGCAGTGTGGCAACAGTAACCGGTTCCGGCCTGGTAACAGGCATAAGTTCGGGGGAAGCAACATTTATTTATACAATCACTGGTCTGGGTTGCAATTCAACTCCGGTAACCATCCGGGTTAACCCGAAACCTGAAGTAATGATTACAGGTCCATCAACCATCTGTGCAGGAGGAACGACTATGTTGACACCTTCTTCAGGAGGCACGTGGAGCAGTAGTAATCCAGGGATTGCTACCGTCACAAACAAAGGATTGGTAACAGCAATATCAGCGGGAGCAGTTACATT
>Ga0138256_10002486_pt1 | contig 19749 bp, 8 predicted proteins | sample KNB2016incub_MG_FD_105486 | JGI IMG/M metagenome (GOLD analysis project Ga0138256, IMG submission 105486) | Active sludge microbial communities from wastewater in Klosterneuburg, Austria - KNB2014incub_MG | ecosystem: Engineered > WWTP > Activated sludge > Unclassified | place: Austria... | reverse complement strand
TCAGGTGTCGATAGTTCATCCGCTCCGTCCAACGGCCAAGTCAGACAGATCGGATGCTACGGCACCTGACCCGCTAGCCTTGCCCGGTCAGGCGGTGCACTTCGTGGTTGAATCCACCCGCCACGATCACGACACCGCGCCTACAACGCGCGGATCCATGACCACTGCTCTCCAAGCGTCGCCGTCGCGGACGAACGCGATTCGCGGGTCATTTGCAACCTTATCGAATGGGAACTCATCAGTCGGCGTGACTTCCAGTCTGATGCCACCATCGATCGATGCGAGGAAGACTCGCTCTCCGCTTACCCGCGCAAGCAGGCGGTCGGTCCCCTCAGAGCCCTTCAGCGTGAACGCGGGAATATGCGGAATGGGCTGCGGCGTACGACGGGCCGCATCGGCCGCGATGAGCCCCAGCCACTCGCCTGTCGCAGGCGACACAAGCGCTCGCAACCGCTCAACGACGTCTTCGCTTTGGAGGTTGCGGCTGATCGCCGCGATGGTCGCGCCAAGATCGATGCCGAGTCCAGCCAACTCCGTGGCCGCCGCGCGGGAGCGCACACCAGCGAGGAATATGCGCGCAGCGGCCTCAGTGGGCACACCAAGCTCTACCAGGAGCGCGATCCGCGCGAGCGCGTCGGCGTTGTCCGCCTCCTCCGCGGCGCGAAGCTGCTGAGCAGCTGCGTGAATGATCCAGGGCAACTGATACCCATAGAGTTCGCGCGTTATGGCACTCGCTTCGGAATCAGTGGTGCTCAGCTGCCGCAGGCCCACGCCTTTCAACCAGCCTTCCCGAATCGCGTCGAGTCTTGCTTCGGCCGGCATGGCGCCGGTCACCGCTTCGGCGTGATCACGCGCCCATGCCTCTATGGCTCGAACACTCCCGGCGAGCGCAGAGATGGATCCGGCATCGGCCATGTACCGTTCGGCGACGCCGCTGAAGACTGAAAGGTGCTCGTGCGCACGAAGCGCAACGCTGAGCGGCAAACCTGACGACACAACCGCCTTCCGGGCGGCCTTGGCGACGCGCTGACGCGCTGACGACGCGCGTGCTCGCAAGAATGAGATGACGTCCTCAGGCGTGGTCTCCGTCGCAATTGACCGCGCTTGGATCACGGCCAGCGATTGGCGGAATGCCCTCTCTATCCATGCCTCGGCCTCCTCCTCGCCTGGATTCACTAGCGGATCGGAGCCCAAGGCGAGCAACTCATCGTCGACGAGATCGCAGATCTTCGCGCACACTTCCGCATGCCCTCCAAGGGGCGAGAAGTCGTTGTTGGCCGCCAACTCCAGCAACACCTCGAAAGACACTCCGGCCTTGACGGCATTTTGTCGCACTACTCGCACGGCGAAAAGTAGGCCGCTCTCGACTGGTTCCGCGGTTCCGGCTTCAAAGTACCCTCGCGCGAGCCCCTCATCCTTCTTGATCTGCCAGCGCTTTCTCGTGTCGTCGATCGCGTACAGGATCTTGCCTTCCCCGTCGACATAGGCTCGGCCGGCGCGGCCGCAGATGTTCCAGAAGTCCCGCTTGTTGATCGTCTCGTTGCTGATGTAAGGCGTCGCGATGATGACCGAGGAAATCCCGACGTTTACCCCCTGTGCCAGTGTCGTTGTGGCGACAATGATCCTGGGCGGCTTCGACCGCATGAGATGTTCCAGTGCCAACCTTACCTGCGGGGTCAGGCGATTGCTGTGACACACCACGCCGGCGCGAGCGGCACGCAATTCGATGGCATCAGGAGCCAGTTCCTCCTGACAGACGGCTTCGAAGACTTTCCACTCGTGTTCTGGCCACAGATGGTCGGCCGGTGTCTCGCCAAGGGCAAGGAGGACCGCAGCGGCGAGCGTTGGTACGGACACCGCGCGCCCAGTGAAGATCATCACGGGTCCGATCTCACTCAGGCGCACGGCGGTCGCCGCCACCGCTTCGTTCTTGTCGTCCGGAAACGGCTTGCGGCGGCGGCCAAAGCCGAGGCGCTTGGCCTCGACGAACGACGGATTGAAGGATGCGGCTTCCCCTTGCCAGTCAATCCTCACGCGGGCCCCGTTCCATCGCAACAGACCGAACCGCTCGGCGGACGGCTTCCAGGTTGACCGGGCCACGAGACTCGGGTCGCCGGTCACCCACTCGGCAAGCACCTGCGGGTTCGGCAGGACCGCAGACAAGAGCAGAACCCGCGCGCCCGTCACCCGGGCCACGTAGCGCAGATGGTCGATGAACACCTCGTTGCGGACGTACCGCTCCGACGGTCCGATCAGGTGCCCCTCATCTACGATCACGAGCCTCACGCTCGCAAACAGTTCCGGGTTGGCACGAAAGAGAGCGCGCGCCTTCTCCGGTGTCGCAATCGTGATCGAGGACTCGGCGGCGAGTTCCGTGTCTACTGAACTGACTCGGGAACCACCGTACAAGTGCGACACCCGATGCCCGAGCCAGCCGAACGTCGACCCAAGCGCATGCTCCACCTCCAGCGCCAAGGATCGGAACGGCGCGAGGTAGAAGACCCTCGCAGTAGGGTCTGCCATCACGGTCTGCAGGATGGCCAACTCGGCGACACGAGTCTTCCCAGCGCTTGTGCGAAGGTTGACCACGGCGCCCGGGTTGGAAAGATTCAAGGCAAGGGGCAGCGCCGCGCGCTGCGACGACCAAAGCTCGGTCACCGGTGGCTTACCAAAGGCAAGCAGGCGGATGTAGCGCTCAAGGCCATCTGGAGCATCGTGCCCGAAGAACGGGGGCAAGACGTTCCAGAGTGATGCTTCCCGGAAATCCCCGAGGATCAGGCGAAGCAGACGGACGACCCACCACCACGCAGGGTGACTACCGGACGAGGACACGATCCCCGCATCCTGAAGCTGCCGTTCGGCGTGTTCGAATGCCTGCTCGGTTCCGGTCAGCGTGAAGTCGTAGACGACGGCGACCGCGCGCGCGATGGCGACTGTTATCGCCCATTCGTTGAGCTCCAGTAGCTCATTCTCGATCTCGGGTTCGCGAAGGAGCACCTGGTTCAATCGATCGACTAGCGCGCTTGCGTCCTTACGCAAGAAAGCGCCGACGATCTGCGCAGCCAGCGTGTGTTGTTCAACGCCTCGAATCGCGACAAATGCGCGCGAGTACTGACCGGCAGCGAAGAAGGCCATCGCCGCGATGAACACGTGGAAGCCGCTTTCGCGAGACGCGATCGCGTGTGGCCCATGAACGTACGCGAGAAGTGATGCCGCGCGTTCCAACGAGGATGCGCCTTGGGCACGCTCTCCCTGCTCGACGACGCTGCACGCGGCGGCGAGAATGCCGTACGCAGCGAAAGTCACTTTGTCGTCGAGAGCAGGGTCGAAGGCCGGGAAGTTCTTCGCAAGTTCTCGCACTTCGTGCAAAACATGCTTCGCCTGGGCCTGGGCGAAGAGATTCGCAGTGCGCGGCACTCCATATTCGGCAAGAGTCGCCTGAGCGAGCTGCAGCGGGATCGTCATGGCTAAACCAGCCCCTCGTACGCGGCCTCGACGAGCGCATCAGGCTCCTGAACACCCAATGAGATCATGGCGAGGCGACGGAGCGAATTCGGCGTCGCGTCGTTGACACGCTGTGAAGCCTTCGTGTCGCTCAACAGGATCCCAACGTAGTCGTTTCGGAGCTCGCCGATCGCGAACAACCGCGCGCAATCCAGCACCTTTGCGCCAAGTTCCGTTTCGCCCTGCTCAAAGAGACGGTCGGCGACGAACTGAAGGGATGCCGGCAATCCGCCCTTGAACGAGCGCACGAGTCCTTCGACGATCTCCTTGACGGCTGCCGCCGATGACGCTCCTCGGAACTTGGCCTCTCCGACAAGCACCGTGGGCGGCGTTGCCTGGAGGTCAAAGGCCAGTACGTCGTCCCCCTTCATCGCCTGATCCACGTTCGGGTTGTAGCGGAGCCGGTAGATCGGTAGCGCAACGCCGTTCGCCGCAACCACATACTCCGCGAGGACAATCTCCGCGAGGTTGCCCTTCTGTGTTGCCGGATTGGCTGGGAAGCGCCCAAGACGAGCCTGCTGTACATCAAAGCCCAGCCGCTTCAATGCTTCCCGCTGCTCCTCTGACCGCCTGAGAGCGTCCGGGCTCACGTGATGCCGGACAAGCATTTCGCGAAGATGGCCGACGGTCGTTCCCCTAACACCATCTCGTTCCAGCAGCGCGCGGTGCGGCACCTCGCTCGCAGTCAGGCCATCCTTGGCGTCGAGGACCTCCCCGAACGGATGCGGTCGCGCAGGATGAGCGCCAAGTACAGGGCGATCGGCCGACCGTGCAACTTTGGCGCGAGCTCTGGGCGGCGCCTTCATTGCTGCGGCGTGCGGCTGGCAGGCGCTTCAGCTGCGCGCCTGTCCCGGTGGAGAACTGCCTTCTCACCGCCGGACAGGTCGTCGCGCGGAACGGCGGCGTAGTACTCAAGAGTGACGCGCTTCGTGCGGTACTCCCCGTACCGCTCTTCGTCCTTGCGGCGCACGATCGGAAACGTATCGAGAATGCAGGCGAGCTCATCCGCCGTCAGCCCGTAGACCTCACGCGCCACGATGGCGTCGATCTGTGCAATAAGGCGAGCGCGCTCGTCCGGACCTTCCGCGCCCGGAGGTACTCCATCGGCGGCCACAGGTTCGCACCAGCCCTCCGCCGCACGCCCGTTCCAAAATGCCGTCATCTCTGGGCCGCAGCAGGTGAGGCGCAGGACAAGCGGCACCAACGTCTTGGCAATCGGGTCAGTACGACCAACCCGAGGGAACGGGAGACTGTCCAACACCGTGTAGGACATTTTGAGTGCTACCTTCTTTCTAGCGATGTAGTCCATCGCAAAGGAGTTGGCCACCGCGAGCCAAACCGTCAGCGCCCACTCGTCCTCAACAGCAAAGGAAATGGTCGGCACCTTGTCGCCGGTAATGCACTCGGGTGGAATCAACGCTGCAACCAGACTTCGCTCGTTGGTAGGGCTGGTCACATCGCAGAATCCAACGCGGTATCGTGCGAGGCGCGGCACGACTTTGTCCGGCACACGCTCACGCAAGATGCGCCATTGCGGCTGGATCGACTTGCCCGGCTGCCCAAAGTCAAGTTGCGCCCATTCCGAGGCTCGTCCGCGTCCGGACCGGTAGCCCTTGGCGCGATGGTCGTACTGATCGACCATACGGCCCTCGTACAGGGGTAGTCCAGCGGGATCTTCGGTGAAGAGCTCGCGATCGTTGCCCATGTGCACCTCGGCCATGTAGGTTCGCACAGGTGGACCCGCCGATTCGTCACCAAACTTCGGCCACCGTGAGTACATCTTGGCTGCGATGTCGATATCGTTCTGATCGCCGAACTCCATGACCGCGAGGGCATCCGGCGAGAACTCGCGAACGAGCTTGACCGGAAGCTCCAACGTCTCCCCCCGGGCGGCTGCAGCAAGATCGTTCACTGTGCGGATGCCGAACCTAACGGGCAACTGTTCCGTGACACCCGGAATGGCAGCGGTATAGAGCGCGAACTTCATTCGCGTATCGATGCCATCAAACCAGATGCCGCGGGCATTCTCGAAACCTAGCAATCGTTCCCAGCGTGCCCTAGTCAGCAGTTCCGCACGAATGGCGGTGCAGTTGGCGCCGTTGTAGATGCCTTCGGGAACAAGCTGCGCACACCGACCACCTTGCCTGACGCTTCGGAGCGCGAGCTCGACGAACATTCGGTAGATGTTGAAGTCACCCTTGCCCAGGTTGCCTTCGGCATAGAGGACGTAGCGCCCACTTTCCTTCAGGAAGTGGACCAGTCCGAAGAGCTCCCGCCGATACTGTTCCCACTTCCGCTTGATCTCAGGCTGGGCGAGCAGCTCGTCGATCAGCGCATTCTGACCCTTCTCGTCGCGAAAGCGAACTTCCGGGTTGTATCCAGCGAAGAACTCCTTGGCGTCCGGGCTGAGCGTGTCCCACGGCGGATTGCCCAGCACCAGATCGAAGCCGCCCCCCGCAAACACCTCGGGAAATGCGAGCTGCCAGTGGAAAAACTGATACTGCGAAGCAAGGCGTTCGACCTCGCGACCCTGCGGCTCGCTCAGAGCATTTCCGTCCACGCGCAGTCGGTGAAGTGTGTCCGATGTTGGCGGCTCTGCCGATATGTCTGTGTGCTTGAGCCAGACGAATGCGGCGCACCAAGCGTCCGCGAGGCGCTGTGCATGTCGATATTCTTCAGAAACGACAAGGCGATGGAACTGTTCTGCCTTTCGCTTGATCTCGTCCAGTGTGGCGTCCGGGACTTCGTCGATCCCTCGGCTTTGATCCGCGAGGGTCGAATACGGCACCCGGGGTTCGGCAACCATCAAGTGCAGCATGTCCCGCTGGCCTTCGCGCTCCAGCCGGTTGCGCTTCTTGAGCGCCGAACAGACCTTCTTGTCATCACCTTCAATCGCCCCGAACGCGTTGTCCGGAAGGTCGCCTGCGATCAACGCAGGCGCTGCACCGAATAGGCTGTTGCCGACACGGATGTGGTGGTCAAGGAAGGACAGCGGCTTGCCAGGCTCCAGCGCTTCCAGCCACAGACTCACCCGGCACAGCTCCGCCGCCATGGGGTTCACGTCCACGCCGTAGAGGCAGCGGCCAATCACGTCGCGCAGCGCATGCTGGTAGAGCAGCGGCGACGGCTCGCTCTCGCCCTGGACTTGAGCTCGCACGCGGGCGAGGTGCCGAGCCAGCCTGTGCGCCGCACCGACAAGGAAGTGGCCTGAACCGACCGCCGGGTCGCACACCTTCAGGTCCAAGATGGCCTGCTCGGCCTCGGCGCCGGCCTTGCCCTTGATGGCCTCCTCGACCACGGGGTCGAGCGCCGAGTCGAGCAGGCACTGCACCAGCGAATCGGGGGTGTAGTACGAGCCGGAGGTCTTGCGCTCGTTGCCGGCGAACTCCGCAAAGGTAAAGTGCGCGCCGTCGGCGCTGATCTGCGGCGTGAGTGCGAGCAGGCTCTCGTAGACACCGCCCAGTTCTTCGGCACCGAGGTTCCTGTAGTCCACCGGCCGCAGCACCTTGCCCTGGCGCGTGAAGGCGAGGTGGCGGAGCGCCTCCAGGAAGTCGTGGTTGGTCAGTTCGGCGCTATTCAGGTCTGCGGTCGACCCTAGGCTCCACAGAAAGCTGCCGAGGGCCGGCAGCGCCAAGGTGCGTCGCGTGCCTTCGAACGCTGCCTCGCCGGACAGTGCGCCCAAGAGGATCTGGAACTGCCTCCACAAGTCGCCGTGGCGGCTGCCCTTGATCTTGCCGGCCAGCTCGCGCAGCCGCTCGGTGCCGTAGTGGGAGGCGTAGCGTTCGCGCGCCACGCGCGCTGACTCCGAATCGTCGCGCGGATGAAGAAGTGCTTGGCCCTCGAGTGCGCGGTCTTCCGCCACGAAAAGGAAGATCAGCCGGTACACCACGCGCAGAAGCTGCCCGTGGAAGTCCGCGAGCGGCAGGGAACCGGACCGCAGGGCCTCGCGCAAGGCGGTGTTCTTCGGATGGCTAGTGAACCCCTCGCCCAGTACCTGAAGCGCGCGCTCGACGTTGCCGCGCAGGTCCTTGAGCGCACGCGTGCCCTGCTCCTGCGCCTCCTTGGTCCACTCCTCGAGCCAGCACGACTCGATGCGGTTGCCGTCCCGCGGCGCGAAGCGCGTGGCGTGCGCGACCAGCCACAGCAGCACGAAGTCCGAGTACGCCTCGGCGCTGAACATCGCCTCGAGGTCGAACTCCAGGAACGACTGGCGGGACAGCGCCTGGTTGTCGCGCAGGATGCGCAACCGCAGGCCGTTGCCGACGATGCCCCACAGGTGATCGGGGCTGCGGTTGAGGACCTCCTGCACCAGGCCGTGCGGGTTGCCGCCGGCGGCGCCGCGGACCCCCGCGGCGCGGCGGTCGAGGCTCAGGCCGCAGCCGACCAGGTGGATCGGCACCGTGCCGAAGAAGCGGCTGATGGCGTAGGTGCGGCCCGCGATCTCGGGGCTGGCACTAGTGGGCAGCAGCCCGAATCCGAGCTCGCGCAGGAGCGGCAGGCTCCACTTGTCGTTGGTGAGGCCGGTGCCTGCTTCTCCTTCCGGCAGCTTGGCCGCGGCGGCCCGGAACTCGCCCCAGTGGCGGCGAAGCCGGTTCCACGACTGCGTGATGACCTCGTTCAGCCGTTCGCCTTGCGGCAGGCCGTAGTCCTCGGGCTTCGTGCCCCTCAGACTCCCGCGCGGATCGATGACCCGCCGCAGCAGGTCCGGCGGCAGCAGGCCGCCCTCGGAGCGGATGGTCTGGAACTCCTGTGCGCGCCTGGCCATGGTCAGCCGAGCCTCGGAAGCAGCACGTAGGCACCGAGGATGTCCACCGGCGCCACGGGGGCGATGGCAACCCGCCCTTTCGCTCGCGCGGCCTCGCGGACGCGCTCGTGGGCTGCCAGTTGCAGCGACGCGCGCTCGGAGGCCACGGCCTCCAGTGCGATCTGCAACTTTGGCAACACGGGGACCAGCAGCGCGAGCTGCTGGTCGATGGCGGTGGCCACGAGGTTGCGCTCCGGGCGGGCCGCGAGAAGCTGTTCGCCCACGTCGGGAGCGAGCCAGGTGGGCGCGTCGGCAGCGCCGGTGCAGGCCAATGGCACGATCTCCTCGGCCAGCAGGGTTTCGCCGTCGGCGGCGCCAATGCGCAGGTGATAGCGGAACCGCGCCACGAGCAGCGTGGTTCGGGAGGTCACGGCCGAGGTCGAAATCACGCCGCAGCGCGCCGCCACGGGCCTGCCGTCGCGGGCAATCGGGTCGAGCGCCTGATCCAGCGTCCAGCTCGCCAAGCCTTCGACGACCGGGCTGGTTCGGCCGAGATAGATCTCGCCGTCGTGCAGTGGAAGATCGAAGCGCCCGGTGAAGGGATCGTCGCGGCCCAGGGCCTGTCGCAGCGCGCGCGGAGTTCCTGGGCTGAGCTGAACCGTCGCGGCGCCGCCAGACTCTTGCACCGGAACCGCGGCCGCCTGGAGAACGGCACGGAAGAAGCGCGCCACGTCCTCACCGCGGCCGATGGCGCGACGCACGCCCTGCAGTTCGGCAGCAACGGCCTCCGGGCTCAAGGTGTGCTGGGCAAAGCGCGAGCGGCTTGCCTTCTCGCGGTCGCGGGCGCTGTCCCATCCGCGATGAATCTGGGCCTTCTTGCTGTCAAGGTCGTCGATGAAGTCGAGGGTGAGCTGGCGGTTGCCCGCACGAGTCTGCTCACGGAACAGCGCGCCCTCGAACAGCGCCTCGGCAATCTGTTCGCTGGAACCGGGCACCGCGACCGTAACACCGAGATCGCTCTTGATCGCCTTGTGTTTGCGGATCAGCACTTCGAGGATCACGCCGTCGATGGGGTTGTCGGTGCCGTACCAGGTGACGACGCGCACCTCGCGCTTCTGCTGGCCGAAGCGGTCGACGCGCCCTTCGCGTTGCTCGTGGCGGGTCGGATTCCAGGCCAGGTCGTAGTGCAGCACGGCATTGAAGTGCTGCTGCAAATTGATGCCCTCGGAGAGGCAGTCGGTGCATACGAGCACGAACTGGCCCGGCTCCGCGACGAGTTCGGCGATACGCCCCTCGCGTTCAGCCGGCGGAAGCAAGCCCGTCACCGACTCTATGCGCACCCTCGCCGGCAGGATGGCTCGCAACTGCTTGGCCACGTAGTCCGCGGTATCGACGAAGCGGCAGAAGACGACGGGGTGGAACCCGTCGTTGAGCAGCGCCCTGATCTCGCGGGCGGCGCCCTGCAGCTTGAGATCGTCCGCCGGCTCCACGGCCTCCGCCCGGCGAGCGAACTCGAGCAGGCGCCGCCTTATCGCGTCGCGACCGCCTTCAGTGTCGGAACCGGGGCTGAAGTCGATCGCCACGTTGTCGTCGGCGTCGCCCTGATCGAGTACGGTCCGGCGCCCGATTTCATCGACATCCTCGCCTTCGGCCTCATCGACCGCGGCGCGGCTTCGCAATGTGGCCGCAGCGGCAGCCGGACTCGACGAGACACAGCGAAGCAGTGCGAGCGCCGACCAGTAGCGAACGCGGCGGCGACGATCGGCGCCGTCTTCCTCGGCAACGTACTCGCGTGCGAAGGCCAGGATGTCGTCGAACAACACCCGGTAGGCTCTGCCGAACGTGTAGGTCGCCTCCTTGTCCTTGCGCTCCGGAAACGCGGTGTCCGTCTCGAGGTAATGGCGGATGTCAGCGCGGCGGCGCTGAACCAGGTGGCGAGCCAGCTTTCGCCGCACGCCTTCACGTTCGCTGCGGTCCAGATCGTTGGGGAGGTTCGCGAAGTCGCTGTCCAGCAGGCTGAGAAGCGATCGGAACGCTTCCTCGTTGCCGCTGTGAGGAGTCGCCGTCACCAGCACCAGGTGTCTCGCCGGGTCTTCTGTCACCCGGCGCAGCAGCTCGAAGCGCTGCTGACGACCACGCCCTACACCGCCGGCGAGCGTGCAGCCGTGTGCCTCGTCGACGATCACGAACTCAGGGCAGCGCAGCGCGAAGTCCTCCGCGCGACGTGGCGTCTTGATGAAATCGGTCGACACAACGGTGAAGCGATGGCGGTCGAAGACGGAGACACCGATGGGCAGGTCCCGCTCCAGGCGCTGGATGGTGCCCGAGAGCACCAGCTCAGCTTCGATGTGGAACTTCTCTGCCAGCTCGCGTTGCCACTGCTCCGCAAGTTGCGGAGGGCATAGCACGGCGATCCTCTGGATCTCGCCCCGATCGAGCAGCTCACGCGCGATCAGCGCTGCTTCGATCGTCTTGCCAATTCCGACGTCGTCCGCGATCAGCATGCGAATGGGATCCAGCTTGAGTGCCATCATCAGCGGCACAAGCTGGTAGGGGCGTGGTTCTGCGGCTATACGTCCAAAACTGCGGAACGGACCTGCAGCCGACCGCGTCGAGAGCCTCGCTGCATCGCGCAGCAACTGACCAGAGGTGAAATCGCCGAGGTCTTCACGCCCCGGCAGCGGAAACGTTGCCGATTGAACGGGCTCCACCTCAGGCAGAACGCCCGTAACTTCCTCGTCCAGTCCGCCCACTGGCCGAAGTATCAGGAGCTCATCGGTCGAGTCGGGAAGGACGACCCACTCGCGCCCTCTGGCATGCACGAGCGTACCGGGCCTCGCCAGCGTCGCCGTGCTCATGGGCGGGGAACCCCGAAGATGTCCGGGTGCTTCCGGACGATTGCGGACCAGTCGTCCCGGTGATGAAACCGGATCACGATGTACCCGGCCTCGATCAGCCGCTTTGTAACGGCTTCGTCCTCCTTCATCTGGTCAGGGTCGTCGTGTGGCGGACCATCGATGTAGATCGCGGCGTTCGACTCCCGATAGTAGAAGTCCGGCTGGGTGTACTGCCCTGGAACCTGGTACTGGGCCTCGTCCGGAAGCCGGAGCGCCTGTGAGTCCACCAGTTCGAGCCAGCGTCGCTCGAGCTGGCTGTCGCAGCGCTTCATCAGCGCTGCAACTCGCTCTCCACGCGAGCCGGTCCCGCCCGCCGGGCGACATTCCGCGCGTGCGAGCGCGTGCAGGTCGTCTCGAATGAGCGTTCGGTCGAGGTCCTTGTGGTCAGGCTGGTTACCGTACTCCAGAAGGCACTCGTAGCAGGCCTTTCCGCAAGTCGAGGCGCCGCGATCCTCCAGCGTTTCCGGGTCGTAGTGGCATAGCTCCAAGGCGCGCCGGGCGAGCGCGGGAAGGACGGCAGGATCCTCTGCGAGCTGGCGCAGCACACCCGCACCACCCTCGGATGCCTCGTAGAACAGGATCTCCCGACGATCCTGTGCTGATGGCATTGGCGCGCACGAAAGTTCGCGGGGTTCAAGCTGGAAGTGCTGCTGAATGGCCTGCTTGAACGCGGATTGGAGGCCCGCCATCTCGGCATTTGTACGGGCCGGCTCGAATCGAAGGACGAGCGCGTTCTTTGTGTCCGTGACATATGGGACGACACGCTGAACGCGGCCTTGGGCGGCTGCATCGTCATGGTCATCCTCATCGGCCTGGTTGCGTGACCAATACCCGCGCTCCAGGTCTAGGTTGAAGCCGAGGGGTTGGTTGCCCCTCTGATTCGCCCATCCAAGATTGATGCGGAAGAGTTCTGTCGCATCGCCATAGCTGAGGCGCATGGCGAGAGCGCCATCGACCAGCACCTCCGCGTCCTTGCGATCGAGCTTCCCGCCGACTTCCGGAAAGCGGAACGACGTGACGAGCCGGTATCCGAATCGTTGACGCTCCTCCTCATCGCAGGTGATCCGCTGAGCCAGCTTCAAGCTGACGTTCTGCAGCAGCACAAGATTGTCGACCCGCGCAGGGCCGTCGAGCGGAGCAGCGCATCGCTCGCAAAGCTCTGCCAGGTTGGTGCCGCGCTCGACGTGCGCGTAGCCGCACTTGGGGCAGCGTTTCATCGTGGTGGTGACGAGCTCGTGGGAGGCCTCGAGGTCGTCGGACCCGAAGTCGAGGTTGACCTTGTAGACGCGGTAGCGCGCGCCCTCGTGGTAGATCAATGCTCGTGGACCAAACTCGGAGATTGCCAGGAAGCGTGGGCGCGAGACGAACTCATCCCGCCCTCTCCGCTGCCGTCGACCGGGCACATAGGCAGAGAGGGGCAACCTCGGGAAGTTGTATCCCGGCAGGAAACCCTCCGCGGCGAAGTACCGATACGAGTAGAAGTCGCCCTCGAACACGCCTTCTGCTTCGGTAAGCAACCGGATCTGGCTCTCAGCCTGGGCGCGAAGGCGCCGAGAGTGATTGCGCTCCATCTCCGGTCGCGAATGGTCGCCAATGATCCGGTGGTGCAGCTCGCGTTGACGAACCGCCGACCTGTAGAGGCTGCGCCAGCGGTCGCAGGCGGAATCGAAGCTGCGCTCGATCTTGTCGAGCACCTCGCCGACCCAGCGATCGTGAAACCAGGTGGCGCTCAAGAGCTCGGTCTGGAGAGCGGCAACGAGTGCGTTCGCTTTTGCAAGCGCCGCTGCGCGAGGAACCGGATCGCGCAGGTTATTGGCCAACGCCTGCTTGACCGGCAACGGGAACTTTCCTTCGTTTGGCGTCAGATCGAGCACGCTGGTCAAGGTCTTGCCAAGATCAGGCTTGGCGACCTCCATCCAGATAGCGTGGAGGTGCGATCGGACGAGGTCCCTGTTGCGCAGATCGATTCGCGGCGGAGCGACGGATCCCGACACCATGCGGCTCGGTGCCCGGTAGAAGTACTGGTCGTGCGGGCTTCTCCCCGCACAGTAGGTGAAGACCATCGCGGGCTGTCCGCCGCGACCTGCGCGCCCGCTGCGCTGCGCGTAGTTCGCAGGCGTCGGAGGGACGTTCCGGAGGTTGACCAGATTCAGCTGTGCGATGTCGACGCCGAGCTCCATCGTTGGTGAACAGAACAGCAAGGGCAGCTCGCCCTTGCGGAACCGCTCCTCTCGTACTTCGCGATCCTCCGGCGCAACCTGCGCGGTGTGCTCGCGTGCCTCGAGGATGGACTTGAGGTCGATGAACCCCTTGTAGCACTCGACGAAGTAGCGATTCACCTCTGGAGGAATCTCGCCCGCGGCGAGAAGGCGCGTTCGATCAACTGGCCGAACTTCGCCGTTGCCTGGGAGCCAACGCAGTGCGTCAGCGTTCAACTGATAGCCCGGGTCGTCACCTTCTCTCCCACTACGGACCTGCTCCGCGATTCCGTATCGCTTCAGCGCAAGGAGCAGAAACCGAACGACCTCGTCAACCTGGTCACGGCCAAGGTGACTGGTTCCCGCGTGTGGCGTCAGAAGGCGCTTTGCGTAGCGTCCGAAGCCCCCGTATGAAGAGATGAAGAGGCCGGTTCGATCCTGCGGTCGCTTGGGGCGCGGATAGGCGACCTCGAACTTCGTCAGGTCACGTGCGTCGTCGAGAAACCAGACTGTGTCCTCCAAGAGCCGAGGCTTCGTCTGCTCGACGAGATCGAGCTGCTTTTGTGGATCAAGCACGTCCACCTTGACGGCGAGTGCTCGGCGCATCACATCGAGCAGCGTGCGGACGAGCTCCTCGCGAACCGGCGGAGGACAGTCCCGAAGTGTGGCTGGAACTTCGATGAACCGCTCTGCCTCTCGCTCCTTGGTTGTGAAACCAGCCTCCCAAAGGGGTGCTTCGGCGAGCAAGCCATCGTCGCCGTTCAGTCCGTCGTACTCGAAGCGAAGAAGTCCACAATCCTCGAGATTCGGCGCCGTTACGCGCCAGCCGCGTTGCAGGTCGCGATAGAGGTAGTAGTCGACGACACGGCGCAGGGCATCGTGAGTTGCCGTGCGTGCGGGTCCCCGCACCTCGGGGTCCGCCGCGTACTCCTCAAACGGCAACTGCATCGCCTCGAATACACTACGCGACAGGTCTCCATGCGACAGGCCGCTGGACCCTCGCGCCTGAGCGGCGCGGTGAAGAGCGGAACGCAGCTGGGCAACCTGAACGAAGTCGTTGAAGTGCCCTGCCTGCAGCGACGCGTCCTGCCTGTTGTCAGTGAAGCTCAGGAGCTTGCGCGCCTCTGGCTTGAGGTCGCGATCGCGTTGCAACTCAAGGAGCGCGCGTACTGCGAGGATCGTGGTCGCGGTGCTCCTGCTGTCGACTCCAAGTGTTCCCAACTTGTTGCGCTCGGAACGCTGGCTTCGCGTATACGCGACGCGGCAGGTTGGTTCGAGGCAGAACAGGAAGTTCCTTCTGATCAGGGCAACAGAAATGCCCTGGCCTTCCGAGACGATTCGCCCGGTTGCATCGACGAAGATGGGGTCAGGAACGTCTCGTCGAGAATCAGAACGTATGCGTTCGTGACCCTGCGGCGCCGTTTCCTTTAGGAAATCCGGCAAGCGCTCGAGCAGCTCGGCTCCTTCGCTCCTCGGCCACGGCGACTGCTCCGAAAGGTAGACGTACGCATCTCCTTCTCCGTCGTCGTCGTGTTCGCGCCTGTCTTCGCGGGGCAGCAAGACCTTGCCGTGCTCGTCCTGAAACACCTTGACGCGGTAGTACGCTGCCCCGCATTGCCGGCAGAACGCGAGCGGATACAGGCGCTTGTCAGGCTCGCCCGGTTTGGCCCCCTTTCGAGAGAGTTCGAGATGGCGGACCGCCTCAGGCTCAATGGTCGCCCAAACCGTGTCACCGCGAGTGAAGAACTGGTGGAGTCGGAAGGCGAAGATCGGGAATCGGCTCGACTCGCTGCCACGAACCGTTGCACCCTGGAGGAGGAACCGCTTCAGCACCGCCGCACATTCCTCGGCAGGCACTCCCGTCAGTTGACCAAGCTCTGACGCGGCGCTCTCCTGACCCTCGATCGGGTCCCCAGTCAGGCGGCGCGGAGTCTGCCGGACGAGCTGGCCGGACTCCGGTTCCTCTCGTACGCCGAACGTCGACTCGATCCACGATGCGAGCGGGTGCTGGCGGAGTCCGTCGTAGTCTCCGGGCGGACTCTCGTTCGAAGAGACCGTCGCGTTGAGCCCTTCGATCACGCGCGCGTCGTCAAGATCGATCGGAGGCGTAGCGCGCTCCAGCGATTCACCGATTACTTGCGCAGTTGTGAACTCGACTCCGAAGAGCGATTGTGCGACGCGGGCCACGTCCTCGCGTTGCCTGGCAATTGAGCCACCACTCGACATGGTGGCGGACGTTCCTACGCAGATGGCGGTGTCGGCGGCGAATGCCTGACGACAACGTCGAATGAGCAGGGCAACGTCCGCCCCCTGCCTGCCCCGATAGGTATGCAGTTCGTCGAATACCAGGAAACGCACGCCCTGGGCGGCACGGACGAGCTCACGATCCTCGGCCCGTGTCAGCAGCAGCTCGAGCATCATGTAGTTGGTCAGCAGGATGTCGGGTGGCTCGCGTCGCAGGGCGTCGCGAGCGTCACCCTTCTCCTGGCCCGTGTAACGCGCGAAGCGGACTGGGGCGCTACCGGCCGCGTAGCCCTTTTCCAGGAACTTGCTGAGCTCTTCGTATTGGCTATTGGCCAGCGCATTCATCGGGTAGACGACGATGGCTTGAATGCCCTTTCCCGTCCCGCGTCGCAGGACGTGGTCCACGATCGGTACGATGTAGGTAAGGCTCTTGCCAGATCCGGTACCGCTGGTCAGCACATACGACCGACCTTCCTTCGCCTTGACGATGGCCGCTCGTTGATGCTCGTGCAGGAGAAGCGCTTTTCCCGTGTGGTCGGAGTCCGTCTTGTCGATCCGAAAGATGCGCGCACACTCTGGATGCAGAACACCCGACTTGATGAGCGCCTCAATGGTGCCGCCTGGCAAGAACGTGGGATTTAGCTGGAGTAGTGGCTCCGGCCAGAACGTGCCACTCGTGAGGGCGTCGTCCACAAACTTGTCGATTTGTGGATCACGAATCTTGATGAAGCTTCGCGTGTAGTTCTGGTAGTCCGTGACAAGGCGAGTGCGCAGGGCAAAGACGTCCACGAAGCCCCCTAGTTCCTGTGACGCATTGATACGGCGCCATTGCGTGTCGCCGGTCCACGCCGTGATTGTGGATAGGTTATCGGGCCTCTGCCCGACTTGTCGCCTCTGGGTTGGGGACCGACTCCCCTACCATCGGCGACGGACGCAGGCACCGTCGATCTATCCGGCGCGCTTCGCACATCGAGCGCCGGCGCCAGAGTCGATGTCGAAGGAACAGGTGTCGCCGACGGAGTCGCTGATGTCGAGCGGGTCGCGGTATGCGCTGCGGCGGTCGTCGTTGCCGGGGTAGAGGCCGCCGGTGCAGTAGCCGTCGAGGTTGCAGCGCTGTTTGACGCAGCGCGAGCCGGGTTCGCAATCGGTGTTGAACTGGCACGCCATCGCGGGCGACTTTGGAAGTTGCCAGGCAACTGGTCTAGGTCGACCCTCTGTGGTTGGCGGGCGCCGGCCTGGTCAGGTGCGGGATGCAGCGCTTCTAGCAATGCATCGATGGGCTCGCGGACCTTCGCGTGGACGTCCTGCAGTGCCGCGGCGTACGACAGGTAGGCCGGCGCGGGAGGGCTTGCGCCAGCGCAGCGGAGTGGGCGGATCGCGTCCATGGGGGCTCCGTTTCGGGCTAGTTCGCCCTCGTGCAAGACGTGTTGTCCTTGGCCTCTACTGCTCGTCACCAGCTGGTCGTTGCACACGGACATGGCAGGGCACACAGGCATGTCGGGAAATGCCGCAGAGTTGGGACTCGCGTGGACCTTGCGTGTAGCTGATGGGCGCAACGGAGAAAGCGCCGTGATTCCGCCACTCCCCCCCCTGCACTGCCCTACTCCTCGAACGGCGGCACCACCCCCGCCAACTCCGCCGGCAACGCCACGAGGTCCATCCCCTCCTTGCCAATGACCTGCGCCCACCCCCGCTCCAACCCCGCCCCATCCAGCCAATGCACCACCACCCCAAACGGCCCCGTCACCCGCATCATCTCCCCATACCACCGCGCCACCCCCGGCCGTTCCCCCACCGATAGCCGCGCGATCCGCGGATACCGCGCCAGGAACGCCTCCGCCAGCGACACCGGCGACGCCAGCGGATCCTCCACCCACGGCAGGCCAGCACCTCCCGCCAGCGAACCCCACACCGTGGTGGCCACGTCCGGGTCCTCGCCCTCGCGCGGGAAGCGCGGCGGGTGCTCCACCGTGAGGAGGTAGCGGTAGTAGCCGGCGCCGGCGAAGTGCGGCAGGAAGTCCAGGCGCTGGTGGCCGCGGTCGTGGAGCACGGCGACCATTTCCATGAGCCTGCGGGCGATGGCCTGGGTGTCGCCGTGCTCGCCCTGCATGGGGTGGCAACCGGTGTCCCACAGCTGGATCTGGGTCTGCTCGTGCGGGGTGCCGTGGTGGCGCAGGGCATCGCGACGCGCTTCGACGAGGGCGAGCAGCGCCTCGAGCCGGGCGTGCATGCGCGGGGAGGCGAGGAATTCGCGCCAGGCCGTGTCGTCGCTGGCGCTCCAGTCGGGCCAGCTGCGCTCGGGGCGGCCGACCGGCAGGGTGGCCACGGTGTAGGGGGTGAGGCGGGAGCGCAGGCCTGGCGGCAGCGGGTCGGATTCGGCGGAGAGCGTTACGTCGTGGCCTTCGGGGTTGGGTTCGAAGGCGACGACGTTGAGGTAGGGGTAGAGGTGTTCGGGGGTGCGGATGCGCAGGAGTTCGGGGAGGCGGGTGTTGCGGGGGTCGGCTTCGATGAGGGATTCGAGGGAGTGGGTTTCGATGCCGAGGTGGCGGCCGGAGGGGAGGTGGGGCATGGGGGTGGTGGCAATGGGTGGATGGTAGTGGTGCCGGATTATGGTCGCTGAGGTTCCGCGCCAGCCGTCGCGTGGCCTGATACGGGATGGGTGGCGCCTGGGGATGCCGGCACTCGGCCGGCGCCCCGGGCAGTGCCCTTGGCCATGGATGCAGTGGGTTCCGGAGCCCCCGTCAGCACACTGCGCTTCCAGGTTGCGGCCGCCGGCGTGTGGCTGCCCGTCGTATCGAAGTGCCGGCATTGCGCGTAAAATCGGTGCCGTGACGCTACGAGATTCCAATCCCTATCTCAGGTCGTCGGCCACCCGCAGGTCCGGCCTGGAGGCGAGCGCGAAGAGTTCGTCGGCGGTTGAAGGCATCCGTGCCCCATTCGCCAAGGGCAAGGCGGATACCGCGCCGAGGACTACGGCCGAGTTCGTTGCGTATTGGAAGCGGCGCGCCGCCGAGAACGGGCGATAGCGCGGCCGAACAGAGCCGCCAGAGGCTGGTAGTTGCGATCCAATGCCGCATGGATCGCGGCGATGTACGCAGGCTTTCCGCGGCCCGCCATTGGACCGAAATCCAGTGGCGGCAAACCCGCCTGCAGTCCCATCAGCATCGCCAGCAGCCGCGCCAGTCGGCCATTTCCGCCGCGGAACGGATGGATCAGGATCAATTCCGCATGCACTTCGGCCAGTGCTTGGGCGACCGCTGGATCCGACGCATTGCGGCAAGGTGTCTGCCGCCGAAGCGCATCGCGCTCGAGGCCGGACATGAGGCGGGGAATCAAGGCCGCCGATGCGAAATGGAAGCCGCCCTTTCCAACATTGACGTTTCGGTACTCGCCCGCCCAAGCGTAGATAGGGCCCAGCCACAGGCGGTGTAGCGCGCGGATATCGGTTGCCGAGAACCGATGTGTCGGCCCGTACTGGTCCAGCGCCGCCACCTGCGCGAGCATCAGGGCCTGGGACTCGGCCTCACGCATGTCGAGCGCGCGAGTGATGCCGAGCCGATTGCGCAATACGCGTCCGCGCGAGCCCGGTTCGAATTCGGACTCGGCGCCAACTGCTGTGTACTTCCGGGAGTTCATCGAGTCAGTTCAAGGGTTGTGGAACCGGCACGAGCACCGATGTCCGGCAGCAGGAGCAAGGTCTGCGTGTAGCGCGCAATGACATCGACGAGGCCGCGACCCTGGTCGGTGGTCAGTTCTCCCGCTGCCGCCTTGCGCACCAGCGCCAGCGTCGCCTCCAGCTCGCGGGCGTTGAGCTCGAAGCGCTGGCGGTTGATCGTGTAACCGCGGACCAGGTGCTCACGCAGCGTGCGGGTCGCCCAGATGCGGAACTGGGTGCCGCGCAGGGACTTGACGCGATAGCCGACGGAAATGATGAGGTCCAAGTTGTAGTGCTCGACCTCGCGCGAAACGGTTCGACTCCCCTCGGATCGAACCTGTGCAAATTTTGCACAGGTTGCTCCGGGATCCAGTTCCCCCTCCTTGAAGGCGCTACGGATGTGCTTGGTGACGACCGACCGCTCGCGCCCGAACAGCTCGGCCATCTGCTGCTGGGTGAGCCAGACGGTCTCATGGTCCAGCCGCACGTCGACCCGCACCTCGCCGT
>Ga0138256_10002485_pt1 | contig 19750 bp, 17 predicted proteins | sample KNB2016incub_MG_FD_105486 | JGI IMG/M metagenome (GOLD analysis project Ga0138256, IMG submission 105486) | Active sludge microbial communities from wastewater in Klosterneuburg, Austria - KNB2014incub_MG | ecosystem: Engineered > WWTP > Activated sludge > Unclassified | place: Austria... | reverse complement strand
GCGGGGCTTGTCCTTCGGAAGGATGTCGCAACAGAGTTCGGCCATGGCGTACATCTCCTCTTCCGGTTCGCCCACGCTCAGCCCGCCGATCGCATTGCCGGGCATGCCCTTGCTCGCGATCACTTCACTGCTCCGCTTGCGCAACTCTGCAAAAGTGCTGCCCTGCACAATGGGGAAGAGCGCCTGCTCATGACCGTAGAGCGGTTCCGTTGAGTTGAAGTGGGCGATGCAGCGATCCAGCCATCGGTGGGTCATGTGCATGCTCTTCTCCGCGTAGGCGAGTTCACATGGCCACGGTGTACACTCATCGAAGGCCATGCAGATGTCGGCGCCGATGATGCGTTGGATGTCCATCACCTTCTCCGGCGTGAAGAGGTGCGAACTGCCATCGATGTGGCTCTGGAATTTCACGCCCTCCTCGGTGATCTTCCGGATGTCGCTGAGCGAATGCACTTGGAAGCCACCGCTGTCGGTGAGGATCGGCCGGTCCCAGCCGTTGAACTTGTGCAGTCCTCCCGCGTGTTGCAACACCTCCGTACCCGGCCGCAGGTAGAGGTGGTAGGTGTTGCTGAGCATGATCGGCGCATTCAGATCCTGCTTCACCTCGCGTGGATGCACGGCCTTCACCGCGCCCAAGGTGCCCACGGGCATGAAGACCGGCGTGGGGATATCGCCGTGGGCGGTATGGAGGACACCGGCCCGGGCGTTGGAGGACGGGTCGGTGGTGAGGAGGTCGAAGTGGAAAGGAACGCTCACGGTATCGACTTCAAGAGTTCCTCCGCTTCACGAGTCGCTTAAGGTCCTTCAGGAAGGGCGCAAGAACCGCAACCTCAAATTTCATCCAGCACGTCCTTGAGCAGCACGGGCTTCTTCTGCCCTTTCTTGATCAAGATCAACTCACGCACCGCTTCCTTGATGTTCGCAATACGCTGCGCCTTGGCGGGGGAAAGCGTCTCAGTCGTTTTCACGAAGCTGAGGCTATTGAGGATGTCAAGCATCAGCTCGGCCTTGTTATCGGGTATTTCAAGGATCAGCTTCATTGTCGCACAAAGCTAGGAGCTTCGGGTATAGCCTACCGCACGCGCTTCCCGCCGTCGCTGTTCATAACTGTTTCCACCTAACCCCGGCCCGCGAAGGCTCCCCGGTAGCTTCGCCCACAGCCCAACGCCCTACCGCGCCCGGGAATTGTATTCGCATGTGGTCCCTTGAATTCCAGTTGATGCTCGGCGCGATCGTCGTGCTGCTCGTCTATCACGGGTTCATGTTCGCACGCTTGGCCTTCGGCAAGCAGACCGTGGAGGCGGATCGTTCAACACCGGTGAGCGTGGTGATCTGCGCGCGCAACGAGGCCCGCACCTTGGAGGAGATCATCCCGTTGCTGATGAAGCAGGACCACCGCGAGTTCGAAGTGGTGGTGGTGAACGATCGCAGCGAGGACGATACGTGGGAGATCCTGCAATGGATGAAACCGCAGTACGCGAACCTGCGGCCGGTGAACATCCAGGCCGATGAGAAATTCAACTACGGGAAGAAGATCGCCCTCGGTGTGGGGGTGCGGGCCGCGAAACATCCGCAAGTGCTGTTGACCGATGCGGATTGCGTGCCCGCCGGACCGGACTGGATCTCCATGATGGCTTCTGGATTCCGCAATGGGAAGAAGATCGTCATCGGTCATAGTCCCTATGAGATGTCACCAGGTGTTGGGAGTATCCTGGAGCGCTACGATGGCGCGATCAAGGCGATGCAGTTCATGGGCTTCGCACAGGCGGGCTTCCCGTACATGGGCGTGGGCCGCAACCTCGGGTATGCCAGCGAGGTGTTCTTCGGTGCGAGCGGACCGCGCCGACACAATCACCTGATGAGTGGCGACGACGACCTCCTGATCAACGAAGTGGCACGGAGGAACAATACGGCCGTGGTGGCGGATCCGCGGTCGTTCATGACCACGCGCGCCACGCCCGACCTCGCCACGTGGATCCGCCGCAAGAGGCGTCACTACACCACAGCGGTACACTATCGCTTCGGGCACCAGGTCCTGCTCACCCTGCTGCCATTGGCGCGTATGGTCTTCTGGGCGTGCCTGGTGCTGTTGATCATCCGCGCGCGATGGATCGAATCCGCGATCGGCGCCTTCGTGCAGATCGCCTTGTTATTGCCGATCACCATTGCAGCGCTGAAGCGGTTGCAAGCAGGCGCTATCGCGTGGTTCGCCCTGCCCTTGGAATGGTTGTTCCTATTTTTGGATCCGTTGCTCTACACCAGCACGATACTCGTCAAGCCAAAACGATGGAAGTGAACGAGAACCTCAGTGAGAAAGCCCGATACGATTACATCCTCGTCCGCAAGGCCGTGGATAAAGGCGATCAGAAGGCCTACGCCGAATTGATGAGCCGCTACCGCGACTCCATCTACTTCATGTTGTTGAAGATGATCAACAACAAGGACGACGCGGAGGACTTGACGATCGAAGCCTTCGGCAAGGCCTTCAACCGATTGAAGCAATACACGCCGAACTACGCGTTCAGCACGTGGCTGTTCAAGATCGCCTCGAACAACTGCATCGATTGGATCCGCAAGCAGAAGAAGAAGACCTTCTCCATCGATCAACCCTTCGGCACCGAGGACGGTGATGAGATGACGATCGAGTTGAAGGGCCACGGCCTGGATCCTTCCGAGGTCGCCATCCGGGAGCAGAAGAACGACATCATGCGCGCGGTAGTGGACAAGCTGAAGCCGCGGTACAAGACGTTGGTGGAACTGCGCTACTACAAGGAGTACAGCTACGAGGAGATCGCGCAGGAACTCGATCTGCCGCTCGGCACCGTGAAGGCACAACTCTTCCGCGCCCGCGAATTCCTCCAAGGCCTTCTCGACTCGCGCAAGGACACGATCTGAGTCAGCGCACAAACCAGCGCGCCATGTGTCCATGTGCTCATGAGAACACACGCACCAAGGCTTTCGCACCATGTGACCATGGCTCCCTCAGAAGCACATGGACACATGGACGCATGAACACATGGCCACATGAACACATGGACCCATGCCTGACTTGGACCTGATCACCACCTACTTCCCCGAACTCACCGCCACGCAGCGTGAGCAATTCGCACGCTTAGGTGAATTGTACGCGCACTGGAACGAGCGCGTGAACCTGATCTCTCGCAAGGACTTCGAGCATCTGTACGAGCGGCACATCCTGCACTCGCTCGGCATCGCCAAAGTGGTCCAATTCAAGAAGGGGACGCGCGTCGTGGATGTGGGCACTGGCGGTGGGTTCCCACTGATCCCTTTAGCGATCATGTACCCGCAATGCACCTTCCACGGTATCGATGGCATCGGCAAGAAGATCATGGCGGTGAAGGGCGTGATCGAAGGACTGGGCCTGACCAACTGCACAGCCGAACAGGTGCGCAGCGAGGACCACAAAGGGCGCTATGAGGTGATCGTAAGCCGCGCGGTCACCACGTTGCCGGAGTTCCTTCGCATGACCAAGCATTTGGTCACGAAGGGTGAAGGGCAGTTGTATTACTTGAAGGGGGGTGACCTAGCAGATGAGTTGCTGCCGATCAAGCAGCACTACCGTGTCCTCGAACTATCCAAGGAATTCGAGGAGGAGTTCTTCGCGACGAAGAAGGTTGTACACATTACGCTGTAGCAGGATCCAACTGCAACCGGCTCAGGCTGTGGTACAGCCCGTTCACGTCGGCGATGAGCTCATCGTGCGTGCCGCTCTCCACCACAATGCCTTTATCCAGCACCAGGATCTTGTCCGCATTGCGGATGGTGCTCAGGCGATGCGCGATCACCAAGCTCGTGCGACCGACCATCAACTGGTCCAGCGCCTCTTGTACCAGCCGTTCGCTTTCGCTGTCCAGTGCGCTGGTGGCTTCATCGAGGATCAGGATCGCGGGGTCCTTCAGCACGGCGCGTGCAATGGCGATGCGTTGCCGCTGACCACCGCTGAGTTGAATGCCCCGTTCGCCGACGATGGTCTTGTACGCATCCGGGAAGGAGGTGATGAACTCGTGCGCATTGGCCTTGCGCGCGGCTGCTTCCACTTCCGCATCACTCACCCCCGGCTTTCCGTAGGCGATGTTCTCGCGGATGCTTCCACCGAATAGCAACACTTCCTGTGGCACCAAGCTCATGCGATCGCGCAGCGCACTGAGGTCGAACTCGCGCGCGTTCTTGCCATCGATCATGATCCGACCGGATACAGGATCATAGAAGCGCAGTAGAAGTGAAGCGATGGTGCTCTTCCCCGCACCGCTCGAACCGACCACTGCAATGCGTTCACCCGGTTGCGCTGCGAAGGACACATCACGCAGCACGGGAACATCCGCGCGCGTGGCGTAATGGAATGCCACGTTCTCGAAAGCGATCGCACCCTTCAATACCAAGGGTTCCTTGCGCTCCTCCAAGGAGATCGGCTCCGACGCTTCCTCTTGCAGGTCCATGAGCCGCTCGCTCGCGCCGATCGCCTTCAACATCCGGTTCACCAACTCCGGCAATCCACCGATGCTGGCACCGATGAACATGGAGTAGAGGATGAAGGTGAAGAGCTCGCCCATGGAGATCTCGCCCGCAGGGAGCATCCGCACGCCACGCCAGATCACCAATACGATCGCGCCGAACATGCACAGGATGATGAACGAAACGAAGGCGCCTTGCCAGCGCGCGCCCTTCAACGCGAGGCCGCGCGCTTCCATCACGCTGGTGCCGTATCGCAGCGCTTCCCACCGCTCGTTCGCAAAGGCTTTCACGTTCTGGATCCCTTGCAGTGTCTCCTCCACGATCACGTTCGTATCCGCGATGCGGTCCTGAACCTGCTTGCTCAGCTTGCGGATGAAGCGCCCGAAGATCACCGCGACGATCGCCACCACGGGGATGATCGCCAGCATGGTGAGCGTGAGTTGGATGCTGACCTGGGTGAGCAGCACGATCCCCGCCACCACGACCAACGCCTGCCGGATCAGTTCAGCGAGGTTGGTGGTGAGCGCATCCTGGAGCATCGCGATGTCCGACCCTATCCGGCTGTTCAATTCACCCACGCGCCGCTGCGCGAAGAAGGTCATCGGCAATCGCAGCAGGTGCTCATACGTTTCGCGGCGCATGTGCGCGAGCATGTTCTCGGTGATCCAGGAGAAGAGGTAGATGCGGAAGAAGCCGAAGAACGCTTGCGCCGCGAAGACGCCCAGCAGCGTAAGCGCCACCTTGTCGATACGGCCCAGCAGGTCGGTCTGCGCACCGGCATCACCTCGCGCGGCATCCACCAATTGGCCGAGCAACAACGGGAAGAGCAGGGATAGGCCGGTGGTGATCGTGAGCAGCAGCAGGCCAAGGGTGAACCAACCACGATACGGCTTCAGGTAGCGGAACACCCGCATCGCCTTGCGCAAGGTGGCCTTGTCAAGCTTGGCGCGCGGGGCGTCCTCGAATGCTTTGGAGTTGCGGCGGGAGGCCATGGGGGATCAAGGGATCACCCGTGTATCGCCTTCATCCGATCCGCGATGTGATCGAAGAGGTTCGTCAGCGGCTTCTCCACCATCATCTTGATGAAGGGATTGAGATCCGCGTTGAAGACCTGACCAGCGGTGGTGGTGCCGTTGGTCTCATCCAGGTGTACATCCAAGGTGAAGGGGAACGGACTGCGTTCGGTGGCTTTCAACTTCAATAGGTTCGGTGGTGTGCCACCATCGAGCTGCAAGCCGATCGTTGCGGCGCCCTGCACTTTGAACGAGCACGAGGTGCCATCGCTCTTCCATTCGCTGATCCGTCCTTCCGGCAGGAGTTGCTGGAAGTTGTTCATGTCCCGCAGGAAGTCGTACAACTCCTGCGCGGGTTTGGCGATCTCCACCTTCTTGCTCTCTATCGTGGTCATTGAAGCTCAAAATATGAAAGAGGAAAGCGGAAAAGTGAAACGCTTCGCTCCTCTGTTACGATTCTTTCGTCTTTCGATTTTCACCTTTCACCTTTCACCTTTCACTCTTCACGCCTTCACCACCCCACCCCACGATGCCGGATCCTTGCGCCATTCGTTCAGGGGTAGGAGGTCCTTCTCAGTGATGTATTCATCCTGCAACGCCTGTTCAATGAGTACGCTGTAATTCGTGAGCGAGTGGAGCTGCACCTTGGCCTTCGCGAACGCCTTCGTGGCTTCGTCGAACCCATAAGTGAAGATGGACACCATTCCCTTCACCTCACAACCCTCTTCGCGCAATGCTTCCACCGCCTTCAAGCTGCTGCCACCAGTGCTTACGAGATCCTCCACCACCACTACGCTGCGGCCCACGGTGAGGTCTCCTTCCACCTGGTTCTTCAATCCATGCTCCTTGCTTCCGCTGCGCACATAGATGAATGGCAATCCAAGGTCGTGCGCGACCAATGCGCCGTGTGCGATCCCGCCCGTGGCCACGCCTGCGATCATGTCCGGCCGTCCGAACTCACTGTTGATGATATGCACGAACTGTTGGCGGATGTACGTGCGCACGGCAGGGTAGGAGAGCGTCTTGCGGTTGTCGCAATAGATCGGACTCTTCCAACCGCTGGCCCAGATGAAGGGCTTCTTCGGACTAAGTTTGACAGCCTTGATCTGGAGAAGGAACTCGGCCACTTTAAGCGCCGGATCGAGCGGGGATGCCATGCAGCAAAAGTACACGGTTTGGATCGAGGGGAAGGCGTGCGAGTTGAGCGAGGGGCCGGAATGGGATGCGTTCCGCGCCGATCACAAATTCGTTCTGGCCGCTGGTGGCGTGGTGAATGATGAACAAGGACGCCTGCTGGTGATCCGCCGGTTGGGAAAGTGGGATCTGCCGAAAGGGAAGGTGGAGAAGGGCGAAGGCATCGAAGCCGCTGCGATCCGCGAAGTGCAGGAGGAGTGCGGGTTGAAGGAACTCCGGATCACGGGGTCGATGCCCTCTACATGGCACACGTACGAGCGCAAAGGCAAGCAACATCTCAAACGCACCGATTGGTTCCGTATGGCGGGATCCAGTGCCGAGAGGTTGGTCCCGCAACATTACGAGGACATCGAGGAAGTGAAGTGGGTGGGACGTGTAGAGCTACCCGCGATCCAGGATGACACCTACGCTTCGCTACAGCCGGTGTTCAAGGCTTGGATGGAAGCGGAGTAGCGTCGTGCGGACGGTCAATCGTCCCACACTTTTACGCGCGATCCTTTCTCCGCCTCAACGCGTGCTTGGTGGAAAAGCGCCCCGAGCCCTTGGCTGGGGAGCGGAGCCGGTGATCGTGCGAGTACGCCGTCGTTGAGCAAATACACGGCAGGAAGACTCTTGATCCGTAGATCATCACGCAATTGCTGTTCGGCCACTGCATGCAACCAGCGGAAGTCCGCCTTCGGGTGGGTTTTCGTGAACGCTTTCAAGGTGGCGAGTTCCACATCCAAGCCGATGGCGATGATGGGCACCACATCCTTGTACTCCGCGTGGAGTTGCTCCAATCCTTGCAGTTCGAGTTCGCAGTAGCTGCACCAGCTCGCCGTGAATACAACGCACACCGGACCACTCAACAAACTGTCGAAGACCACATCGCGACCTGAGAGATCCTCCAGCAACATAGCGGGGAATCGGTAGCCGACACGCATTGCGGTAAGGTCCCACAGCATGTTCGCAGCGATCGTTCGGTGTTCTGGAAAAGTCGAAGTGTTCGCCACACGTTGCAGGATCCGCTCCGCACCGGGCCTGTCCACCACTTTACCATGGTATTGCTGGTGTAGCAGGTCGATCATCACCAACTCACAAAGTCGTGGATCGTCCTTCAGGAATTCATTCTTCGCTAGGACGGAACGAAGACTGTCCGGATCACCGGCGTCGAAGGCGCGTTGGAGCGCTGGTGCTTCGAACCGTTGCGCCATCACGAGATGGCCGGCGAAGAAGCTCCGGATGAAGCGCACGTACTCCGGGTCGTCATAGACCACGGGCTTGTCCTTCAGGTAGCGTGCGAACAACTCCGCGTCATTCACGCGTGGGCCATAACGCAATCCGGCGAAACTGTATTCAAGGTAATGATCGAACCACAGGTCCTTCACCTCGTGGTAGAAGTGCTTCACCTTGGCCTCGAAGGTGTCCACGCGCAAGGCGCTCCATGTGGGCATGACGAACAAGGTGGGAGGCCGACGCACGGAATCCGAAGGCAGGCTATCGTTCTTCCGATGGACCTCCAGGGCCTGCATCCCGGCGACTTGGTCGGTGGCAAGGTCCTGCATGATGAACGCATCGATGCGGTCGTTGAGATCGCTGGTGATCGCGTTCACGTCCAAGGGGTCCAGATCCGCGAACACCAGTTCCACGCGTGTGGTGCCGTTGATGCTTTGCGGTGTACGTGGATCGGGCTTCGGGAATTCCACGGTGTAGGTCGATCCCGGCCGAGCGTACAATTCAGCGAATGCTTCACCGATCCGGATGCGCAGTTTCGCCGTGCCGATCACCTCGCCTTCCACGGTCGCCATTCCCGCGTCATCGATCAACGCGGTCGCGATCCTCGAATACCGAAGGGAGAAGAGGTCATCGTAGTGGTACAGCAGGACGGCTTTGCCTGCGTTGTGTGGGGAGCGCACGCGGATGGTCACCGGTCCCACTGCGATCGTGCTGCTCGCGATGGATGCAAGAAGTATTGTGAGGATCCCTCTCATATGCCCATGCGCAGGTCCATCGGAACCAACGCTGAAACATCGGCTTTGTTGGCGATCAGCTCCCGAACGATGGTGCTACTGATGTGTGCGTGCTCAGGCGCCGATGGCAGGAAGATGGTCTCCACACCGGCGAGGTGACGGTTCATCAACGCGATGCTCCGCTCGTAGCCGTGGTCGGTGCTGTTGCGCAGTCCGCGGATGATGAAGCCCGCACCAACGGACTTGCACAACTCCACGGTGAGTCCAGTGAAGGTCATCACTTCCACCTTCGGTTCATCCGCGAAGGCGGCCTTCAGCCACGCCATCCGGCGCGCCTCATCGAACATGGTCTTTTTCGTCGTGTTCACCCCCATGCTCACGACCACTTTGGCGAAGAGCGGTAGCGCACGTTTCACAATGGACACATGTCCGATGGTGATCGGATCGAAGGTGCCGGGGAATACGCCGATGGGGTTGCTCATGGTGTGGGGTCTGTTTCTGTCGATCCGGCGGAGAAGAAGCTGAACTGGATGAGCCCGTACGATCGTTTTCTCTGGAAACCGTCGATATGGTCGAGCTTCAGCTTTTCCGTGTGTTCCACGATCAGCGTTCCACCCGCCCCCAATACGCCCGCTTCCAATACCAAGGTAGGGATACGTTCAACGCCGTCCATGGCGAAGGGCGGATCCGCGAAGACGATATCGTACTGGCCGCGGTGTGTGCGCAGGAAGCCGGGGACGTCCGCCTTCACCACACGCCAATGCTCTTCGCCGAGGTCACGCGCACTCCGCTGCATGTGATCGCACAAGCGCCGATCGCTCTCCACGCTCACCACTTCCTCCGCGCCGCGTGAGAGGAATTCGAGCGAGATATTTCCTGTGCCGGCGAAGAGGTCCAGTACGCGGATCCCTTCCAACGGGACGCTATGATGGAGGACGTTGAACAAGCCTTCCTTCGCGAAATCCGTCGTGGGTCGTGCATCCATGCCGGGCGGAGGATGGATCCGCCGGTTGCGGTATTTGCCGCCTATGACACGCATGCGAACTGGTCCAGGAGCGCCAGCCATCGCTGGGGGACCACGCCGGATTCCGCAGGAAGCGCGAGCGATCCATTCATGACCGTATCATGCGTGTTGAAGTAGCGGCGCAAAAGGTCCGTCTCGTGCGGAACCAAGTGCGTTCCGCAGGCGAGCACGGAGGTCGCTGCCGGTTTCAAGCCGCTTCCTTCCGCAGCAAGTAGGGCGAAGTACAGGACATCCTGCGAGGATCGCACAGGGTAGGTGTTGCTCAACAGGATGCGCCCGTTCTCGGCCACCGCCACTTCCAGGTTCTCCTGTCCGCGGTGCATGACCATGATGGTCCCATCCATGCAGCGGCTGATCGCCGCACGGACCATCAACGAACGCATCGGTACCGGACGCGCATGTGGGAAGCGGTCCAACACCGATCGTTCGGCGACATCGTCATGGACGTAGATACAATTCGCGCCCAGCACGGCGAGGGGTTCATCACGCAGGGCGCCGGTCGGCACGCCCCCGTGTACCGCTCGTAGATGCGCGGCCTGTGAGCCGGGCTCCATCGCGCCTTCCGGGACCAGTGCGCTCCATTCCGGCAGGTTGATGAACGAGACGGACACTGGGTGCGTGGGAACCTCCTCCGCATCCAGCACGCCACCGAGCGCCGACCATTGAATGGCCACAAGGGAACCGTCCTCGGTCGCATGCGCGGCCCAAGCTTCCACGATGCCGGATATCAGCACGCTCAGGTGCCAGGTCCGTTCGCGGGACTTGTCAAAGTGCTCTACCGACCAGGATCCGCGGTCCATCAATTCAGTGAGTGTTGTCCGCTCCGGCTTGTGGGCCGGTGCTTCGTTCATTGGTATCGCCGCGAACGGTGGACACCTCGTGATAATTCCGGAAGGCCAGAAGGATCGCCACAGCGGTACAGGCAATGCCGATGGTGAATCCCACTTTCCGCTGGATCACACCCAGTTTGAGGAAGATCGCGATCACACCGGTGATCATGGTGAGCGAAGCACCTAAAGCCACCCATGCCCCCTGCTTCATGATGATCCCGAGCAGGAGGAGAACAGTGCCCAGGATGATCAAGAGGATGGGGAGGATGAAGCTTCGAATACGCATCGTGATCCGCGGTGGGATTTCCTCCGTCAAGACGGCCAAAAGTAGGATAATTTCACCCCGTGACCAGAGCGCGAACCTGCGCTGTTCACCTTGCCCAGATCATCGGATGTCCGCGCCAAACGTGGCCTTGAACGACCTCGCCGAGCGCATGATGCGCACGATGGCTTTCGAACCCACCGCTGGCCAACGGAAAGCGATCAGCGCCATGGAACGATTGCTGGGTTCGCGTACGAATGCGGCGACCTTGGTCCTGCGTGGTTACGCTGGAACCGGTAAGACCACCTTGGTCGGAGCGCTAGTGAAGTCCCTGATGGATGTGAAGTGGCCGGTGGTCCTGTTGGCTCCCACCGGCCGCGCGGCCAAAGTGCTTGCCGCTCACGCGCAGCTCGGTGCATCCACCATTCACCGGCGGATCTACCGCATGGCCGGTGATGACGGCGAAGGCTGGGGTATGATGGTGGCGCCGAACCGCGATCGCGGTGCGCTGTTCATCGTGGATGAGGCGAGCATGATCGGACGCAGTGTTGGTGAAGGCGCTTTCGGTGATCGGGATCTGTTGAGTGATCTGCTCGAACATATCTTCTCATCCGATCACAACAAGCTGCTCCTGATCGGCGATCCTGCTCAGTTGCCACCTGTCGGAAGTGAACTGAGCCCCGCGTTGAACGTGAGTGACCTACGAGCCATGGGCGCGAACGCGGGTATGATCGAGCTCACCGAAGTGGTGCGACATGCGGAGGACTCCGGGATCCTGTCCAATGCAACCGCATTGCGTTCGTTGCTGGCACCTCCGGCCGATCCAGCGGAAGTGGAGCATTCCTATCAGCCCACGTTCAGCGCATTCCCGGATGTGCATCGTGTGGATGGTCATGATCTGCAGGATATCCTCGAAACGGCCTACGCGCAGGATGGCGACGACGAGGTGTGCGTGATCTGCCGAAGCAATAAGCGCGCATACCAGTACAACCAGCAAGTGCGCATGCGGATCCACGGCTATGAAGAAGAACTGAGTCCCGGAGACCGGCTCATGGTGGTGAAGAACAATTATCTGTGGGCAGGACTGAACGGTGATCAGGAGTTGATCGCGAACGGCGAGCCGATCACCGTGAAGCGCGTGCATGGATCCGAGGAACGGTACGGGTTCCGCTTCGCGGACATCACCGTGAATTGGTGGAATGGACGCGTGGATCGTGAACTCGATGTGAAGGTGATCCTTGATACACTCGCGAGCGAGAGCCCTGCACTCCCCGGACCCCGGATGAAGGAGTTGGCGCAACGCGTCGCCGAGGAGATCACCGCGACCAAGCGAAGCGAGCGGATCAAACTGCTGCGTTCCGACCCCTACGCCAATGCCCTCCAGGTGAAGTATGCCTATGCCGTAACCGCGCACAAGGCGCAGGGCGGGCAGTGGCTCACGGTCTTCGTGGATCAAGGGTACGTGACCGAGGAGATGATCGACCGCGAGTACGTGCGTTGGTTGTACACCTCGATCACGCGCGCCACGCAACGTTTGTACCTGCTCAACTTCCACGCCCGCTTCTGGGGGGAGGAGTGAGTGCGCTATCGATCCGCATCATCCGGAAGGCCTTCAAGTCGGAAGGAAGTGCGATGCTCACGATATGGTCCGCTCCGATGTGCCACGTCCGGACGCGGTATTCCGGCGCGGCCATTTGCGTGAAGGATTCGTGGTCGATCGTCATGGTATTCGTTGGCGCATCCACGCGCAATACGCGCAGATCGTCCATGATCCCCACACCGCTGGCTTTCAGTACAGCCTCTTTGCGTGTCCAGAATTCGAGGAAGCGCCGTTTCGAATGCCCACCTGCATTCCGTATCGCCGTGATCTCGGGCCCTGTGAAGTAGTGCTCACTCACCGCTTCGTGATCCACGTTCCGTGTCATCGTCTCGATATCGACACCCAGATCAATGGACCGGCTCACGCCGATGAGGAAGGCATCCTTCGTGTCGCTGAAATTGAAATGCACTTCCTTCGGATCCAGTGATGGTTTGCCGAACGGACCGCGCGCGTATCGTATGGATCGTCCATCGCCGCCCACGTATCCCATCAGCACCATTCGTAAAAGCCCATGTCCGAGAATGAAGCGTTCCCGATCGGGTTCGAACCGGAACCGGTCAGCACGCTCGATCTCCACGGGATCAAGAAGTTCGGTATACGCGGAGAGAAGCGGACGCATTTGGTCCAATGTGGCATACCACACATCCACGGTATCCGCTGGCGGTGGACCAGCCCCGATCGCGGTTGCGGACCAAACGGCCGGTTCCGGATCATGGCAATGGACAGTGAGCGGTCTGGCCAGCACGAGCTTCAAGGACCTGGATCGAGATCGCACTCCTTCAGCGAAGCGATGCGCATTTTCAACGCGCGTACCAGTTCCTCCACATTCGGCTCACGCAACATCGAGGCGTGGTCACCTTGGAACTGTTGCACATCCAGTCCACCGGTCACAAGACCCTTCCAACCCAGATCCGGCGGACCCCATGACTCCTGCGACTTGAACAGTGTGAGACGCCCGATGAACGGTTCCGCCGTGTACGCAAGCACTGCTTTATGGTACGTGTTGATGATGTGGAATTGACGCATTTTCCCGGTCAGGATCCCGCCCTTGGCCAGTTTATGGTTGACCAGCTTGCGTATAACGGCCGACTTCAAGGGGGCATAGAAAGGCTGTCCGTGCTTCATGGACTCGTTGTGCAAGTGCGGAGCGTAGCAATCGATCAGCGCGAGGAAGGGTACGCGATCACCCGCATGGACCAAGCGCTGGGCCATCTCATAAGCCACCAATCCGCCGAAGGAGTATCCGACCAATAAGTACGGGCCGGTCGGCACGTCCGCCTTCAGTTCCGACAGGTAATGATCAGCGATGGATCCGATGGTATCCAAGGCCACCTTCTTGCCATCCCCTCCTTGATGGATGAAGTTGTAGATCGGACGATCCTTGCCCATGTTCGGAGGCAGGATCCGGCGAGCGCCGTCGAACTGCACACAGATCAATGGGAGGCCGGACCCCTTGGTCTGGATCAGTTTCAGGTTCTTTCCAGGCATTGTGGTCCGGGCTATGAAAAGGCTTCCACCATTGGTCTCGGGACATGTGCGGTCCGTTCGGCAAGGCGCTGTGCGAGCACGGCTACTTGAGGTTCCAGGATCATGCTGTAATGATCACCCGGTACATGTTGTACATCCAGCCCACCGAGTGCTAAAGCCGACCAGCCCATCTCATCAGCGCCCGGGGAACCGGAAGCCTTGAACATGGTGAGCCTGCCCTTGTATGGTTTGGGCGTATACGCCATCACTGCGCGGTCGTAGGTGTCGATGATGTGAAAGTGCCGCAGTTTCGGGTTGGTGATGCGGCCACGCCTCTGTTCAAGCTTTACCAGCCGGCGCATGATCACGCGCTTCAACGGATCATACACGCGCTGTTCCTCCTTTGTCAGTTCCAGATACAGTGTGGGCGCATAGGTATCGAATAAGGCCAACATAGGAACCTCGTCCCCGGCCTCCATGAGCTGGCAGGCCATTTCATAGGCCACAATACCACCAAAGGAATATCCGCCAAGCAGGTATGGTCCTCGTGGTCGAACGTTCTTCATCTCCTGGATGAACCGAGCAGCTATGGTCTCCACCGAGGTATAGCGCATGGGCAGCCCATCCTCACCTTGGTGGAAGAAGGCGTAGAACGGCATGTCATTCCCCATGTACTTCGGTAGGAAGTAATTGGCCTCGTCCCCGTTCACACAGAAGAACGGAAGCCGATCGCCCAAGGGTTGTACCAAGCTGAGGTGTTCATTTACGGCCACTGCGGCGCCGCTGTGAAGCAGCTCCGCGAACTGTGCGATGGTGGGTGCTTGGAAGATCACTTTCAATGGCAGGGCCTCACCGAACTGCGTCTCCACCCGTTGCATCAGCTGGATGGCGATCAAGGAGTGCCCGCCGATATCGAAGAAATTGTCGTGGATGCCGATCCCTTCGATGTTCAACACAGCGCCCCAGATCACGGCCAGTTTCTTCTCCCTGTCGGTGCGCGGTTCCACATGCTTCTCCTTGACGATGGCTACGCGGGTGGACGGCGCCGGAAGAGCCTTCCGGTCGATCTTGGCATTGGCGGTCAAAGGGAGGGCTTCCAAGGCCACGAAGGCCGTGGGGACCATGTAACCGGGCATCTTCCCGCGCAGGTGTTCGCGTACATCATGGATGAAGCGATCGGTGGTCTCCTCGCTTTCCAGGTCCTTGGCATCCTTGGGCACGATGTAACACACGAGCTGCTTTTCCACCGGGCCGTCCTGCCTGGCCACCACCACCTTGTCCTTCACACGGTCCATGTCGTTCAGTGCGTTCTCCACTTCGCCCAGTTCCACCCGGAAACCACGCACCTTCACCTGACCGTCAGCCCGGCCGATGAACGCGATGTTACCGTCCGGGTGCCAGCGCACGATGTCACCGGTGCGGTAGAGCTTTGCTCCGGGAACGGTGGACCAAGGGTCATCGATGAAGCGTTCAGCGGTGAGGTCGTCGCGGTTCCAATAGCCCAGTGCCACTCCATCGCCGCCCGTGTATAACTCACCTTTTTGACCGATTGGCACGGGCTTGAGGTTCTCGTCCAGGACATACACCGTGGTGTTGTTCAGCGCTGGGCCGATGGGCACGCTGTCCGTGATGTCCGCCTCCTTGTCGATCTTGAAACAGGTGGTGAACGTGGTGTTCTCCGTGGGGCCGTAGCCGTTGATCAACACGCCGGGTCCCAATGCGCGCAGGGCCTTTTTCACATGAGGAACGCTCAGCACGTCCCCACCGGCCAGAATGTGCCGAAGCCCGAGGAGCCCTTCAAGCTGGTCGTCCACCATCAGGTTGAACAGGCCGACGGTGAACCAGAGCGAGGTGACCTTGTGTCGCTTGATCGTATCGGAGATCTCTTGCAAGGTCGGTTTCGCCTGGGGTTGAAGCACCAGTCGACCACCATTGAGCAATGCGCCCCAGATCTCCAGGGTGCTCAGGTCGAAGGAGATGTTGGACAGGTGCAGGAAGGCGAGGTCCGGACCGAAGGTCATGTAGTCCTGGTTCCGCACGAGCCTGATGATCCCGCGGTGCGGCACCACCACCCCCTTCGGTTTGCCCGTGCTGCCGCTCGTGTACATGATGTACCCGGGGGCATCAGGAAGCGTTGCGGGCATGTCCTGCGGTGCTGCAGGAAGGTCTTTCATAAGCACGGCTTTGGCACCGTGTGGCGGCAAGGAATCCGCTAGGTCCGACTGCGTCAGCAGGATCTTCATGTTCGTGTCCGTGAGCATGAAGCCTAGCCGGTCTGCCGGGTAGGAAGGGTCAATCGGCACATAGCATCCTCCCGCACGGAGTACGGCAAGGGTGGCTACTATCAGGTCGATTGTGCGGTCCATGCAAAGTCCGACAGGCTCCCCCGGTCGCACGCCCAGTGCTACTAGGCCATTGCTTGCAGCATGCACGCGCTTTTGCAGTTCCGAATACGTAACCCGCTCGTCCAACAATTCCACGGCGATGCTCTCGGGATAGGTCTTGGCGACCTCGTCGAACAGCGTGGCGATGTCGCTTCTTGGATAGGGCGTGGCCTTGCCTGCCCATTCGGTCGGCGGATAGTTCACCTCGCCATCAGAGGGAAGTTCATTGTCGGCCAGCTCTGCGATGGTGGCTGTGGGGGCGGCAATGACACCTTTGGCGATGCGCGCCAGCTGCTCCATCCAATCATGCACGGACGCTTCATCGAACAGATCCTTGTTGTAGCTCCATTCCAGGATGAGGTGGTCCTCGTTCCCGGTCATGTTCAGGAAGAGCTCGAAATTCTCGAAGGCGCGCGGATTGCTCGTGAAGCGATGCGCCAGCCCGTTGAAGGCCACGCCATCGTCCATGTTCATATCCACATTGAACACGACCGGACAAAGCGGGATCCGGCCCGGCTCACGCGGCACGCGCAGCTTGTGTACCAAGGTGCCGAACGTGTAGCGTTGATTGTCGTAGGCATCGAGCACGGCGGTGCGGCGCTTCTTCAGATGTTCGCTGAAGCGGGTCTCCCCATCGATCCGGCTGCGCAGTGCCAGTAGGTTCACACAGTGGCCCACCAAGTGTTGCTGGCCCGTGTCGCTCTGGCCGGCAGCGGGAAGGCCCACCACCAGATCGTTATCACCGGTCAGCTTGTGCAGGAGCACCTCGAAGATGGTGAGCAGTGTGGTGACGAACGTGGCACCGTTACGGGTGGCGGTCTCTTTCAAGCCACGCACCAGTTCCGGCGGAAAGGCCAGGTCCAGCCGGTTGGCGGCGTAGGTTTTCTGTTTCGGGCGGGGTCGGTCCGTTGGAAGGTCGAGGCGTGGCAGGGGAGCGCTGAATAAGTCCAGCCAGTAGTTCTCCACGGCCGCATGTTCCGGTTGGTCCGTGAAGTCGGCCGCGGCCACGCTGTAGTCCCCGAAGGAAGGCGCTTCCGGAAGGTTCGCCGTGGTGCCGCTCTTGTCGGCGTTGTATAGGGCACTGATCTCGGCCATCATGATACCGAGGCTCCAGCCGTCGCAGACCGCGTGATGGGCGCTCAACCGCAGCAAGTGCTTGTCCGCAGCCGTCCGGATCAGCAGGTGGCGGAACAGGGGGCCTTTGTGCAGATCGAAGGTCCGCGTCATGTCCGCGTCGTCGATCGCTTTCAGTTTCCGCTGCTGCTCTTCAGTGCCCAGTGAGGCAAGGTCCACGAATTCGAACGATGTAGGGTCTTCTTTCCCCACGATCATCTGCATGCCGTTCGAGGTAACCGTGGCACGCAGGGAATCATGCCGCATCACCAGTTGGTGCAGGACGGTTTGCATCAACGACCGGTCGAGATCGCCGTTCAGTTCCAGGGTGATGCTCTCGTTGTATGCGCATGATGCATCATCACCCATTTCGGAGGACGTGATCACTTCACGTTGGCTTTCCGTGGTGGGGAAGCAACGCTCTATTTCCGGCCCGGTGAACGGATCGTGGTGGACGGATCCAATACGTATCTCAGGAATGAATTTCTCCATATCGACTTCCTTATCCGAAAGAATGCTCGGTCAATGTCAGTTTTGTTGCAAGACCATGGCGTACTTCCCTTCTCGTTCCGGATCAGGGATGAACCAAGCCGGTTCACCTTTTTCGGTGCGCCCGATGCGCGCGCCCGGCACAGGTGGCTCACTGCTTTGCATCACGCGCCGGTCGGCCTTTCGTGCGTGCCCGTTCAGCGAACTGTTCACCGTTTCGATCGGGTAGGTACGCTCCGGCATGAAGCCGCTCTCGCGCAATTCCTTGCAGGTCTTCTCCACTGTTGCAATGATGTGCTCCACGTCCGCAGTGGTATGTGCTGTGGTGAGGAAGTGCGGGAAGTCCAGCACGTGTACACCGTGGTAGCGCATCAGCATGAAGAAGAGTTCGGTGTAGTTGACGCTCTCGTCGTATTTCGTTTTGAACGCACTGCCGAAGTTCACCCAACGGTAGGGGAGTTGGTATTTGTCGAAGAGGCCATTCACGCGCTTGACCATATCGCTGGTCATGTCATTGATGCGTTCTTGCAACACAGGTCCCACCTCTTTCATGTGCAGCAGCGCTGCTTTTGCGGCGGCCATGGTGAGCGGATGCCGCACGAAGGTGCCTGCGAAATAGGTCACGCCGCTCGGCGGAACGCTGTCGTCACCGAACTGCCAGTAGCCGCCATCCAAGGCGTCCATCCATTCGTGTGTGCCGATCATGGCGCCGATGGGCATGCCACCACCGATCACTTTGCCGTATGTGCCGATGTCCGCCTGAATGCCGAACAAGCCTTGTGCACCGTTCTGGTGCATGCGGAAGCCGGTGATCACCTCATCGAAGATCAAGGCTGCTCCATGTTGCTTGGTGATCGTGCGCACTTCGCGCAGGAAATCCACCGGACGGAATTCCATGCGACGGCTCTGCACCGGTTCCACCAGAACGGCCGCCGCTTCGTGGCAACGTTCCTTGATGATCTGCAGGCTTTCGGGCGTGCCGTAGTCCAGGATCAACATGTTCTGCACGGCCTCGGGCATGATACCGGGCGCGCCGGGATAGCTCTTCTTGCTCTTGCTGCCGCGGATGATCACCTCGTCGTTGATGCCGTGGTAGCTGCCGCTGAAGGCGATGATCAAACTGCGACCGGTCACCGTGCGCGCCATGCGCATCGCGCCAAGCACCGCTTCGCTTCCGGTGTTGCACACCGCCGCGCGTTCCCCGCCGGTGAGTTCGCACAGCAAACGCGATACGTCCGCCGCGAGTGGATGCATCGGCCCGATCTCCACGCCCGCATCGAGTTGCTTGTGGCAGGCCTCGCGGATGAAGTCCGGCATGTAGCCGAACATCGATGAACCGAAACCACTGAGGATATCGACGTAGTGGTTACCGTCGATGTCGGTGAGGTGACAACCGCGGCTTTTGTCCACCACCACTTGGTAGGTGAGTTCCTTGGTCTGCGGCTTGAAGCCGGTCACCACGCGCGGGTCGGCCATCATCTGGCGGTTCTCTTGCGTAAAAGCCTTGCTCTTGGCGGTCTTCTTTGTGTAACGTGTCACGAAGGCATCGAACCACGCGCGCTGATGCGGCGACATGTCGTCCACCTTCTCCTTCACGATACGCGCTTGGGCACCGAAGACCTTCTTCAGTTCGGGTGCGTCCTCGAAGGCCGAGGTGGCAGGGGCAGGAGCAACAGCGCCCTTTCCACTTGCTCCTGCACCTGCCCCTGTATTCGACCAGTGTGGCAGGATATGATCCGCCAGCTTGTCGAGGTTCGGCAACTCCTCGTTCAACTGACGGAAGCTCACCTTCACGCCGAACTTCTTGCTCAGTGATGTCGCCACCTGCGTGAGGAAGAGCGAATCGAGACCCATCTCGAGGAAGGTCTCCTCGGGACTCGCCTCGGCGAGTTCAAGTCCGGAGCTTTCTTCAAGCAGGTGTTTGATCTGTGCGATCAGCGCTTCCTTCGGTG
>Ga0138256_10002483_pt1 | contig 19755 bp, 16 predicted proteins | sample KNB2016incub_MG_FD_105486 | JGI IMG/M metagenome (GOLD analysis project Ga0138256, IMG submission 105486) | Active sludge microbial communities from wastewater in Klosterneuburg, Austria - KNB2014incub_MG | ecosystem: Engineered > WWTP > Activated sludge > Unclassified | place: Austria... | reverse complement strand
GTTCACCATGAATAACCATCCTGAAGCCATTCCCGTGGATATTGGTTATTTCAATGGTTTCGTCATTTGCTAAATACTTGCGAAGCTTAGTAACAAAGACATCCATACTTCGGGCAGTAAAATAATTATCCTCTCCCCATATTTTGGATAAGGCTTCTGACCTCAGTAATATATCATTCCTGTGTTCGCAAAACAGTTTAAGTAATAAGGATTCTTTAGGACTTAATTTGACTTTTTCATGAATTTCATCCCCATCTTTTAGGTATAAAACTCTTAGTGGAACGTTGAAATAATATTTGCCAATAGTAAATTCCTTCACTTCATCACTTTGAACCTCCTTAATTCGATTGGATCTCTTTAATATAGCCTGAACTCGATAAAGCAATTCCTCAGAATTAAATGGTTTGGTAACATAATCGTCAGCTCCAATTCTAAATCCTTCAACAATATCTTCCTTGAGTGTCTTTGCAGTTAAAAAGATAATAGGCACATCAGCATTTTTCGAACGAATGTCTTTAGCTAATGCGAATCCATCTTTACGAGGCATCATTACATCAAGTATACACAAATCATACTCTTTTCTACGAAAATGCTCAAAACCATCTATCCCGTCTACTGCCAAATCGACATTATAACCATGCATTTCTAAATAGGACCTCAATACGTCTCCAAAATTACGGTCATCCTCTACCAGGAGTATTTTGGAATTATTCTTCAAATCTGGACTTGTAGCTAACATTGGCGTATAATTATTATATGATAACGTTAGAAAAAGCAATTTATAGATGCTTTGTTCATAAAAAATGATCTAAATGGGCAAATTAATGATAAAAGTACTTCCCTTACCTATTTCACTGGAAACCTCAATGCTCCCATCATGAGCTTGGACCATAGCTTTTACATAGCTTAACCCGAGTCCAAATCCTTTTACATTATGAAGATTTCCAGTGGGAACGCGATAAAATTTCTCAAATATCATCTTCTGATCTTCACGCTTCATTCCTATCCCTTTATCTGATACTGTAATTTCTATTCCCCTGGGGACATTTCTTGTAGCAATAATAATTTCTGGATGACTTTCCGAGTACTTGTTGGCATTATCCAACAAATTATATATAATGTTGGTCATATGCGTTTGATCAGCTTTCAATATGAAATGGGTGGCTTTTAATTCCTGCAGAATATGACCTTCTCGTTGTTGGACCTGCAGATTGATATTCTTGACAGCTTGTTCAATAATCTCATGAATATTGATTTGTTTGAAATTCAACTGGAAATCATGTTTATCCAATAATGCCATTTGTAACACCTTCTCAACTTGACTTAGCATTCTTCTGTTTTCCTGCTTGATGATATCTGTAAATCTTCTAATTTTATCAGGTTCATGAATCACCATTGGACTTAGTATCGAATCAGAGGCTAAAGAAATGGTTGCAATGGGCGTTTTAAACTCGTGCGTCATATTATTGACGAAATCGTTTTTAATTTCAGATAACTTTTTTTGTCTAAAAACTACATAAATAACATAGGAAAAACAAGCCAAAATAATTACTGTAAATAGCAATGATAATAATAAGATGGGCAATACTGATCTCCACAAAAAACTTTTTTTGCTCGGAAAAAAAACCTTTAAAACACCAGGAGATCCATTTGAATTAGGAAAAACAGCAACCTGATAACTGGATTCTATCAGATACTTCGTAAAATCAAAATTTGGATTCGACACTTTTGGATTCTCACCGAAATTAACAACGTAATTATCATTTAGAATTACAAAACTCTTCGCTGTATTATCATAAATCCCAAAGGAATATTCTAAGTCTATTAATAAATCTTTGAATTCTTGTTTAATTAAAGCAGCTAACTTCTGAGGACTAATTCGCTGTTCTAAACTAGCTGGATGCATCCTCATTTGACGATCGATATACTCCAGGAATTGAATTTCTTTATCTCTTGAATGTCCTATGGTCAACAGCGAACTGGTATCCCAAACAACGGTTTTTTTATTGTTCATAATCCGTGTGGCATACTCAATAATTTTCTTTTGATTAGCTGATGAATTGCCCATCTCTTGAAAAAATCGGTTGATTTCGTTGATTTCCCAATTCTCATTTTCATTTTCAAGTCGATCACTAACGCGTTTTAGGGCAGCAATAATCGTATCATCAAATTGCTTTTCTTTCAATTTTAAAGACCAATTGATCCAATAAAATTGCAATATGACAGTACCCATCAATGCGACACCCATGATCCCGGTAGTGATCCAAATAGCCTTTTTATTCATTATCCAATGATCTGAAGTTTAAACATTTTAATCACCCTTATAGCCTTTTTTTCTCCAAATTTAACCTTCATTTAACCTTCTGAATTTTCGATAGTGATCCATTTAATGATTAGAATTTGCATACCATTTTTTAAGAATTTGTTCTGCTTGTTTATGCTGTGGTGAATAATCCTTTTCAATATATCCTTCATGCCCTTCATCATTTGGAAACCATTTCCAAACAAATCCACCAGCCCAAAATCTTTGATCCCATAAACTCTGAAATAAAGCCTCATAACAATTTGCTTGTGCTTGTTGGTTGATCGGCAATTGATCTACCTTCTTTTCTAATTCCCATGTTTTGCCCCCGCATCCAGGAACCGTCAAATATCCAAATTCGGTAAATAGAATCGGTTTATTTAATGATTTGGAAAACGTATCCATTTCCAAAATGTATTTTGTCCATGCTGATTTTAATTCTACCGGTGAAGGTTCGTGAGTTTCAACTAATGGGAAGTAGGCACTAATGCCAATAAAATCTAATTCATTCCAAAAAGGAACCTGATGATAATTATCCCAATTTGCTGAATAGGTCAATAGTCCTTGATATTTTGTTCTTATCTTTTGAATTAACTGCTTCCAGAAAATAGGCCTCTTAGCAGTAGCCTGATTCCATTCAGTCCCAATGCAAAAAAGATCTACATTGTAATCCCTCGCAATGTCCACCATAGACATGATATACTTTTCATAGTCGAGCTCCCATTTAATCCAATCAGATTCTAATTCAAAATTCAAACTCCCGGTCCAACCATTATGCATATAAACCTGAGGCTTTAGCATTATTTTTAGATTGGATTTCTGTGCCAATTCAATACTTTTAATGATGCCGTCTTTAGTTTCTCCCCACCATTGCCAAGAATTGGTACCGTATCTTACTTCAGGAATTCCCAATGGGCTATAAGCATAAGGAATTAATGCCACCCAATTTGCATGGACCATTTTTATATCTTGAGTGGGATTGATAGGGAAAGGTTTAGGTGGAGCTACTAAGGTGACCCCACAAATTTTATAGTTAGTCTTACCTAGTTGGTTTGGATTACCATTTTGAGAAAAAATCTTGAACATTAAAAATAAAACCGCAAAACTCCCAAATGCAATATAAAGACTTGAAATTTTATTCATTCTTGAATCAATCAGCCATAAAATTAAGTGAATTTATTCAAAAAATTAGGTGAAACTCCTATTCCCAACTCCTAAATGGTGCGGTGGTTTGGAATATGTGTTGATAAATTGAAATATCCAGATCACTTAGTATGGCGTTGCGACGAGAAAACACTGCCTTGGCGGTGTCTAAAAATTTATTAAAAGGAAAGGTTTCAAATCCACTTGCACCACCCCAGGCAAAATCAGGAATAAATTGTCGTGGAAAAGATGATCCAAATACATTGGCACCGAATCCAACAACTGTACCTGTATTAAACATAGTATTTATTCCACATTTAACATGATCACCTAATATCAACCCACAAAAAATAGTCCCTGTTTTTCTAAATCCCTCCTTACTATAATCCCATAATTTGACCTCTTGATAAGTGTTTTTCAAATTAGAATTATTGGTATCAGCTCCTATATTACACCATTCACCAACCACTGCATTCCCAAGAAAACCATCGTGCGCTTTATTTGAATTTCCAAGAATAACACTATTGTTCACTTCTCCACCAACTTTGGAATGAGGACCAATGGTAGTTGCACCATAAATTTTAGCCCCCATTTTTATTGTGGAACCTTCACACAATGCAAAAGGTCCACGTATCATACTGCCTTCCATAATTTCAGCGTTTTTGGCAATATAAACAGGACCTGTTTCTGAATTAATCATACAACCTCGGGCTTTGGCTCCCGCCTCAATAAATACCTGAGTTCCAAATATTCTATTACTTGGATCAATAGGTTCTGAAATGCGATCTTTAGTTAATAACTGATAATCCTTAAGCAATTCTTCTTCATTCCATTGAAAAACCTCCCATGTATTGCTTAGGTTTTTGATTGAGTTCGTTTTGTAAACTTCGATTTGATTAGAATAAGTGGTCAAGTCCACATGCTGATTTACGTTTTTGGAATGAATTAAATCCTCCATTGTTTTTAAATCCCAAAACGCTCCAAGAAACTTTCCTTCGGTATTTACTAGACATTGCCCAAGGTCTAGATTTAGTATAGCTTCAGCTAATGTTAAATCTGGAATTAATGATCCATCAATTAAGTAACTCTGAGCAGAACATTGTATAGGGTATTTTTGACTAAGATATGGCTGTGTCAAATATGATCCCGGACAATTTAACATATGAGCCCACTTCTCGAATAAAGTCATGATACCCAATCTTAATTCACCTACAGGCCTAGTCTGAGTTAAAGGCCATAAAGGTTTAGGGTCCAATGGATCAATTAATATAAAAGTTGTCTGTTCCAAAATAAAAAAGCCCCAATTTAGGGGCTAAATGTTTAACTCTTTGCGAATTTTCCAAACTTTTTATTGAACTTATCAATTCTACCAGCAGTATCGATAAATTTCATTTTACCGGTGAAGAACGGATGAGACTTATTTGAAATCTCAAGGCGTACCAAGGGATATTCATTGCCATCTTCCCATTGGATAGTCTCCTTTGATGCAGTGCATGACTTGGTCAAAAAAGCTTCATTGCAAGAAAAATCCTTGAATACAACGAAACGGTAATTTGCTGGGTGAATATCTTTTTTCATTTCAATGCTTTTAAAATTGGAGTGCAAAGATAATACTTTTCTGTACTAAATAGCTAAAATATTGAATTTTTATTGAAAATTATGCTTTACATCAGTGTTTTAATGAGTTTATCAACGTTTAATCCGTCTGCTTCCGCTTTGTAATTAACCACAATCCGGTGTCTTAACACTAAACCAGCAATAGCCTGAACATCTTCAATATCAGGTGAATACTTGCCCCTTAATGCACCATAGCACTTTGCCCCTAATACCAAGTTCTGTGAAGCTCGAGGTCCAGCACCCCAGCTGACATATTGATTAACTTCTTTTGTTGCTCTGTCTGTATTAGGTCTGGTTCTGGAAACAAGGCCAACAGCATACTCCAGGACATTATCAGCAACCGGTATTTTTCGAATCACTTTCTGAAATGTCAGGATTTGTTCAGCATTCAAAATATTTTTCAAGACTACATTTTGATGTGTTGTGGTTTGTCGAACTACATCCAGCTCTTCCGAATAACTTGGGTAATCTAAAGGAATATTAAACATAAATCGATCCAATTGCGCTTCAGGTAATGGATAGGTTCCCTCCTGCTCTATAGGATTCTGAGTGGCTAGCACAAAAAAAGGACTGGGTAATATGTGACGTTGTCCACCCACTGTTACGATACGTTCCTGCATGGCTTCAAGTAAAGCTGCTTGGGTTTTGGGAGGGGTTCTGTTAATCTCATCAGCCAATACAATGTTGGCAAATAATGGACCTCTGTTAAATTTAAAATGTCGATCCTCATCAAGGATTTCAGACCCTGTGATATCAGAAGGCATCAAATCTGGAGTGAATTGAATACGCTTAAAACTTAAATCCAAAACCTGAGCCAGCGTGTTAATAAGTAATGTCTTCGCCAAACCCGGAACTCCAACCAACAAACTATGGCCATTACTGAATAATGAAATAATTGCCGCTCTTACAACATCATTTTGACCTACAATGACTTTTGCTACTTCAGCACTAAGATCTTTATAGGATTGGGCTAATGCATCAACTGCTTCAACATCAGATTTGTATTGCATGAATATCTTAAATTTATTATGATCGCAAAATTATAAAATAAGCTAGTATAACGAGGATATACCTAAAATAGTTGTAGATTTTTATCTAGAAATCCAATTCAAAGACCAATTCTGTCTATAAATTCTTCCTCGGTTAAAATTTCCACAGTTCCGATTTTTTGTGCTTTTGATAATTTGGATCCAGCGTCTGCTCCAACTACTAATATATTCAATTGGTTGCTAACTGCGGAAATCAGTCTGGCACCGGCTTTTTCCGCCAAGTCTTGTGCCTCCTTCCGACCCATCTTACTTAAAGTTCCTGTGAATAATATACTCTTACCTGAGAATACACCATCCTCAATTAATTTTTTCGGCGCGTCCTCATCTGTTTGGTTCATATTAACGCCCAGAGTTTCCATACGTTTCAAAATAGCAATTTGTTCAGGGTTAGAGAAATATTCAATGACATTTTGCCCAACGACAGGGCCAACGTCTTTGATTTCTTTAAAGCGCTCTAGAGACCAATCCGACAAATCGAATACATTTTTTAAATGCTCAGCTATGAGTTTACTAATTTTTTTTCCAAGGTGATGTATACATAAACTATGCAGCAAACGGTGAATTGGATTTTGCTTAGCTTTCTCAATGGCTTTTCTTAGGTTGTCTGCGGACTTCGTTCCAAGGCCTTCTAATTGTGAAATAGCGGAATAATCCAATTCATAAATATCTGCCATAGTACGAATCATACCTAATTCATAAAAGCGTTCTACTAATGATGCCCCCATCCCGTCAATATCCATAGCGTCTTTACCCACATGGTGAATCAATTTTTGAACTAATTGTGCTGGACAATGCTCATTAGTACATCGCCATGCTGACTCCGTTTCTTCACGGATTAAAGTTGTATTACAAGATGGACATGTTTTTGGAAAAACAATCGCTTGGGCTCCTACTTCCCTGTATTCAGATAGTGACTTAACAATATAAGGAATTACATCACCAGCACGTTCCACAAGTACGGTATCACCATAATAAATATCTCTGGATCGGATAAAATCTTCATTGTGTAATGAAACTGAAGACACAATAACTCCCGCCAATGGTACTGGTTCTATTTTTGCAACCGGAGTAATGGATCCAATTTTTCCTACCTGGAATTCTACCGTTATTAATTTAGATGTAGCTTGTTTGGCTTGAAATTTATAAGCGACTGCCCATCTAGGGTGGTGAGATGTAAATCCACATTGTTCTTGTAATGCAAGACTATTTAATTTAACTACCATACCATCTAATTCAAAATGGTAAGAATCTCTCTTGGTCGACCATGATTCAATGAATGAATGTACTTCTTGTATGTTTTTACAAATTTTTTTTTCAATCGTAGCTGTCTTAAAACCCAGATCATGCAACATACTGATTAATTCATCCTGCGTTTTATATTGGGATAAAATCATCTCACCTTGTTCATTTTCAGCATGTGCAAATTGAAAAATAAACATATCTAATTGTCTGGTCGCTGTTTCTGCAGGATCTTTAACTCTAAGGACTCCAGTAGCTGCATTTCTTGGATTAGCAAGTAATGGCAGTCCATCTAATTCTCGTTGTAAATTTAATTTTTGAAAAATATCTTTTCTAATTAAAGCTTCTCCACGCAATTCAACTTTTTTAATTCCTAGTTTTGAAAATGGCGCAATTAATGGCAATGATTTTATGGTTCTGGCATTGGCAGTCATTTCCTCTCCCTTCTCGCCATCGCCCCGGGTAGCCGCTCTAACCAAGTGATCATTTTCATATATAACTGCCAGGCTTCCACCATCAAATTTTGGTTCCACCATATATTCCAAATCTTGATCTGGATTCAATTCACAAAGTTTTTTAATTCGTTGATCAAAATCTACTAAATCTTCCAAATTATAGGTATTATCCAAGGATAACATGGGTGCCAAATGGAACACGGGTTCAGATTTACTGGCTAGATCCGGAGATACTCTTTGTGTTGGAGAATCAGAGGTCAACCATGTCGGGTGTTCCTCTTCTGTCTGCTCTAATAACTTATACAAATGATCATATTCAGCATCTGCAATTATAGGATTATCATTAATATAATAATTCCATTCATGATATCGAATGACATCCCGAAGATTGGCTACCTCTTCCTGATTTATAAGCCGATTCATGTGTATAAATGATCTCGTTAATTCTATAAGTTTTGGATGATTATTCATATCAAAATTGGATTCTTTATATTGTAAAGGTAGAATTACATTTTGAAAAATTATAGATGATTTGTTTCAATGAGCGAAGGGACAATCATGTTCCAATTTTATATTATTACACAGTTCCAACCTACATCAAAAAAGTATGAATCAATTTGAGATCATTTTTCCACCCTTGGTAATTCTAAATTAATTATTGTAATTGATAATTGAAAATCGTAATTCGCAACAGCTTTTCGTAATTCGTAATTGCTTTCTGAAATTCGTAATTATTTGTCGTATTTCGTAATTGCTTATCGTAATTCGCAATTGATTTTTCGTAATTGATTATTTCCCTTTTAATGCAATAATTTTTTCAACCAATTCTGCTGCAATTCTTTCCTGTGCTTCTTGAGTTGATGCCCCGATATGTGGACTTATTGATATTTTAGGATTGGATAAAATCAAAGGATTAATATTGGGTTCGTCATTAAATACATCCAGTCCTGCACCGGCAATTTTTCCAGAATGGATGGCCGATAACAGTTGATCCTCATCTATATTTTCTCCTCTTGAAGTATTGATGATATAGGCCCCTTTTTTTACACTTTCGAAAGCTTCCTTATCTAATATAGGTTTTCCAATGAAAGGAGAATGTAAACTCACATAATCAGCATCACTTAATCCATGTTCTAAGCTAACTAATGGTAATTCAAGATTAATATTTTGTTGACCTACATGAATACTAAGTTGTGCTTCTTTGAGAAAAGGATCATGGACCATTACATTCATATTCATAGCAATTGCCATCTTAGCTAATTCTTTTCCTATCCGCCCAAAACCCACAATGAATAATGTTTTGCCAGCTACTTCTGTACATGAAGCCATTGATTTTTTTAAAATTCCAAATTGTTCTGAACCTTTGAGTTCGCGATTTGAAAGTTGGAGCCTTCGGGTTAAAGTTAATATATGACCCATGGCCAATTCTGCAACGGACCGCGAGGATGCTGCTGGTGTATTAATAACCTGAATCCCCTTTCGTATAGCATATTCTACATCAATATTATCTAAACCCACACCTCCTCTTGCAATAAACATTAATCCGGGACAAGCGTCAATGAGGTCTTTCCTTACTTTGGTAGCGCTTCGGACTATAATCCCTTCATAATTACATATCTTATGAATTAATTCATCCTGGGGTATTTTTTGTGTATCCACTTCGAATCCTGCATTTATTAATGCTGAAATCCCACTAGATTCCATCCCATCATTTACTAAAATCTTCCAACTCATGGCGTAAAAATAAAAAAGGGAATCCAATTATATTGAATTCCCCTATGAGATAATATGATTTAAAAATTACTTTTTAGCTTTTTTTGCTTTAGCATTGTCGGTAATAACCTTCATTGCATTTTCTAAAATCAAAGCAACATCTGTATGTCCTGCATTAACTGCAATGTCTCTTGCAGTTCTGCCTTCTTTGTTTTCATTTAATACATTGGCCCCAGAATTCAATAATAAATTAACACATTCTTTATTACCACCTTTAGCAGCAAACATTAATGCATCCTGACCATTTACTAATTTCTTAACATCAGCACCGCTTTTGATTAATAAACTCACCATGTCTGCATCAGCGCGAACAGCAGCAAAAGCAAGTGGTGTTATAGTCATACCTTCTGATACAAAAGGTGCATTCAGATCCTGTCCACTCTTAACTAATTGCTTTACAGTATGTGCATCACTAGCTACAATAGCTGATTGAAATCCATTTTGACTATAAACTGTACAAACAACAGCCATTAAAATAACAGAAAGTATCGATTTTAACATGATTTGATTAATTTTAAAAATTTAGAAAAAGATGCCATTCATCTAATAGACACCACAATAATACCAAATGCTGCCCTATTCATCAAGTTTTTTTTACTATTTTTTTGTGGAATGGCAAACTTGAAACACATTTAATAAAATTTCAATATATAATTTTATTAATATCAACTATTAAAGATTTTTATTTTGATGAAAGGAATATATTAAATTACAAAAACATATTTTATTTATTTATAATATATTCAATATTTTAGCCTTAAGACTACGGCTAACTGATTCTATCCCACTTTTGACTATTGTCCGGCGCGTTTAGATTCTTTCGCAAGGGAAGATTAATCGGATGATTGAGATGCGGGTCCTTTTGTAATATAGCTTCGGCTAAATTTCTAGCTGCAATAAGAATCTTGTTGTCGGCTACAATATCTGCTACTTTCAATTCCACCAAGCCGCTTTGTTGTGTACCCGTCAAATTTCCCGGACCACGAATTTCTAAATCGGCTTCAGCAATTTTAAACCCATCATTGGTAGAACACATGATTTCCATTCTAGCTTTAGAATCTTTACCTATTTTATCTGCTGTCATCAGAATGCAATAGGATTGATCGGATCCACGACCAACCCGGCCTCTTAATTGGTGCAATTGGGATAAGCCGAATCGTTCGGCATTTTCGACGACCATGATGGATGCATTTGGGACATTCACACCGACCTCAATGACTGTAGTAGCTACCATAATATGAGCCCTGCCTGAAATAAACCTTTGCATTTCCATGTTTTTGTCATCAGGTTTAAGCCTTCCATGTACTACGCTAATTTGATATTCAGGTGGCTTAAAAAAAGGTAAGAGTTTCTCATATCCCATTTGCAAATTCTCAATATCCAAAGCTTCAGATTCTTCAATTAATGGATAAACTATATACACCTGGCGTCCTAATGCAATCTGCTCCTTCATAAATCGATGCATATCGCTCCTTCTAAAATCCTTAATGTGTATGGTTTGAATTTCCTTTCTGTTCGGTGGTAATTCATCGATAACCGAAACATCTAAATCCCCGTATAATGTCATTGCTAAAGTTCTTGGAATGGGTGTTGCAGTCATGACTAATACATGAGGCCATTTCCCTTTCGCCTTGGACCACAATTTAGAACGTTGTTCTACGCCAAACCGATGTTGTTCATCAATTACAACCATTCCAAGATTTTGAAATTGAACGGCATCCTCTATCAAAGCATGCGTTCCTATGGCAATGTGAATCGTTCCATTAGCCAGACCTAAAAGGGTTTGTTTTTTGTCTTTGCCCTTTACATTGGAAGTTAGCAGACAGACCTGAATGGGTAAACCTGACACCATTTCGGAAACTGATGCAAAATGTTGTTTGGCCAAAACTTCTGTTGGCGCCATCATGCATGCCTGATAACCATTGCCTAATGCTATCAATATGATCATTAATGCCACAATAGTCTTTCCACTTCCAACATCTCCTTGGAGTAATCGATTCATTTGTCGGCCACTGGTCAAATCATTATTAATTTCAAGAATAACTCTTTGTTGAGCTCCAGTTAGAGCAAACGGTAAATGATTTTTATAAAAGGTATCATAAAGATCGCCTTTGGTTGACATTTTGAATCCAACTTGACCTTGTTGTCTGAGAATTTTAGTTTGAATTATTTTCAATTGAATGAAAAAAAATTCTTCAAATTTGAGTCGATTTTGAGCTTGCTCCATGAGCTCCATCTTCTTTGGAAAATGTATCCATTGCAAACAATCTATTCGTTTAGGCAGATGATACTTCTTAATGACATATTCGGGTAAATTTTCATTCAGTTGCAACCAATTGATTGATTGAAATAATCCCTTAATTAATTTGCGAATACCTTTACTATCCAGACCTTTTGAACCCAATACCTCGCCACTGGAATAAACGGGCTCAAACTGCTGAAGACTTTTGGGATCAATATCTATAATTCGATCGAATTCAGGATGCGAAATATTAAGGCCATAACCAGTATCTTGAACTTTACCAAAAAATATAAATTCAATACCCACTTCGAGTTTTGGTTGTATCCACTTTTGACCTTGAAACCAAACCAATTCAATAGTTCCGGTATGATCTTTTACTACAGCAATCAAAGGTTTGAATCGACCTGACCCGCGTTCTAAAACCTGAACCACCTTTGCTTTGATCTGAACCTGACCATCATCTTGATTTATATCCCTAATTTGATGAAATTTTGTTCTGTCTACGTATCTGAAAGGATAGTGAAACAACAAATCTTGAACCAAATGTATATTTAAATGCTTACGCAAGAGTGCACCTCGCTGAGGACCAACACCTTTTAAATATTCAATCGGACTATCCAAATTTAGAAATGCCATAAAATTATAGGCTGCAAATTACTATTTTAGGGCACCATTTTCATTAATTTGTATCATTCACCAAGTAAAACCGTAACTTTGTACCTTATTTGTACCGTTCTTTTATAAAGAATAAAACAAAAGGTTTTGCATTGGCATCCGATAAAAATTTTAGACTATGGAATCTATTCGACAAAAACAAATTGCTGAAGTCATAAGAAGACAATTTAGTGCTGTCTTGACTGCTGAAGGAAAATATATTTATGGGTCCGTTTTGGTTACCATCACTGAAGTTAAAATGAGTCCTGATTTAAATCTTGCTAAAATGTATTTAAGTATTTTCAATACAGAAAATAAGCAAGAGGTGATTCAAATGATGGAAGAACATTATTCAAGACTAAAACAAAGCTTGCATCAAAGAATAAAAAAACAAATGCGTGTGATGCCTGAACTTAGATTCTATTTAGATGATACGCTAGATGAAGTTTATAAACTTGATGCACTATTTAAAAAACTCCACGAAGAAAAACAATTTGGGGAAGAATAAAATGAGAATATTGATATCTATATTATCGTATTCTAAATGCTGCTCCTAAAGTAATGACACCTTGAAGATATCGATCATAATTTGGACCAAATCCAAAACTATTTAACATGCGCTTACATTGAATATCAGCAAAGATCTTCGTATTATAAGAAGCTGAATAGCTGATTCTTGAACCCAATATGATATTGGCATAACTTCCTTTGTTGAAGTTTTTTTCAGCAATCAACGAAGGCTTTGGAATATTTCCAAGACTACTTCCTCCAGATCTTGGCAGTTTATTATCTACAATAGTAAATTCATTTTTAACAGCAAATGAAAGTGACATCCCAAAACTTGAACTGATGTCAAATTTAGTTTGTTCTAGCCAATTTAAGTGAATCAATAATGGTATATCAATCAGATGAAATTCAGCTTTTGAAAAAGTTCTTTTAATCAAATCAAAACTAGAATTTTTATAGGTTTCTTCTATGTTTGGGTGAGATAATAATTTAACATAAGAAATTCCTGTTTCTAATTGCCATCTATCATAATCGGCCATCATGGATAATCCTAACTCATATCCTATTCTGTTTTGTTGTCGAGCAGGAATGTTAATCAAATCATCTTGTGGCGTTTTGATATGATTGATAACACCTGATGTATGAACATTGATCCAAGTTCTTGACAATGGCCTTTTATGAGCTATTAAATTAGGTTCAACAAAGTTTAATAATCGAGGACTCAATTCTAGGGGTACTAGATTCAATTTTAAACTTTGATCTGATGAAGTATTAGCTTCTGTTTCTCCGTTCTTAGCGTCTAATTCCTGTGCATTAATAGGGGTTGATTGATCGTTGGGAAGAATAATAATAGCAGGTTGTTCTGATAATGTATTACTTAATTTTACATCACTTTTTAAGACTTCTGTTGACATTGCTTTTGAAGCATAGTTACTATTAAGTCTTTTAAATTTATTTGCACTAACTTTATTTTTATTTTGAAATCCAAGCGTAGATTTTGAAATATTTTTGTTGCTTAGGAGCATACTTCTGGAATAAAATTGGGAAACTGCCTGATCGGTTTGCTTGAGCTCTTGATTAGTGGAATTAATTTCTTTATCGGCTAAAATTTGATTTGAGTTATTTCTGTGTTGATGTTCCATAATCTCTGGAACAACAATTCTATTCACTGTCCATATCAATAATAATAATATGACACATTCTATTAAACGGGCAGATAAAATTTGGATGCGTTTTTGTCTGCGCATTTTACGTTTGTGATCAAATGAATCCCATGAGGCATCCTTTAAATTGAATTCAGCATTGACCAGTTTATCTTTTAAAATTTGGTCAAAAGCCGTATCCTCTATAGTCGCATCTAATTTTGATTTCATTCTGTTCCAATCTGGTAACTGGTTAGATGGACTGTATTCACTCAATTTATCTTTAAGTATTTGATCAAATTCTCTATTCTCCATTTCCTTCTTTTAAAATTTCTTTCAATTTTTGTCTCGCTTTAACTAAATTTGATCTAGATGTACTTTCGGTAATTCCTAACATTTCTGACACTTCTTTGTGTGAATATCCATCCACAACATATAAATTCAATACTGACCTGTAAGTTGGTGACAGTTTCTGCATGGCCCCCATAACTTCTTCTAATGTCATGGTGTCAATTGGGTTGGAAGAATAAACAGTTAGCGTTTTAGCATCATCAATGTCACTGGTTATTCTTCGATGCTCTTTTCGATAATAATCTATAGAAGTATTCACCATTATTCTTCTTATCCACGCTGAAAATTGGGTTCCAATCTCATAAGAATGAATATTTAAAAACACTTTTAGAAATCCATCATGCAAAATATCTAAGGCATCATCTTGTGAATTGGCATATCTGAGACACACTCCTAGCATTTTAGTATAGTGTTCTTCATAAACCCTTTGTTGAGCCCATGTTTCTTTTCTGATACATGCTTCGATCAGTTCAGATTCAGTATTCAATATGGTAATGCTTAATTCCAATGTTGTAAACTTATACGATGATAACGCCAGAACAATTCAAAACGCTGCTCGAACATGCTAAAGTTAAGGGTTTTTAATTATAATGCCCATTATTTATTTATTTTTATCTTACATTACGACAATAAATATGTATTAAATATTAATTATAAGGACAGTATAAAATATTTATGATAATTCGTGAGTTTTTTATGAAGACCATAATCATTCCTTACCTTTACGGTTCTATTATGCCTACTCCAACATTAACTCATGCAAAAACCATTCTGTCCATTACAGATGAATTACTCGCAACACGTTTATTAACCTTAGGCATTTTTCCAGGCAAAAAAATTAACTTAATTCGGAGATCTCCTTTTGGTGGATCATGTTATGTTCAGGTGGATCAAACACTTTATGCACTTAGGGCTGAAGAATGGAAAGCAATCATTACTGATGAAGAAATTTAAGCCCTTGCCATGAGCACAATGAAAAAAATTGGAATTGTAGGTAACCCGAATAGTGGAAAATCTTCCATCTTCAACATATTAACTGGCTTGAATCAAAAAGTAGGTAATTTTCCAGGTGTGACCGTCGATAGCAAAGAAGGATTGCTGGAACTCTTGGATGGAACTACAGTTAATCTGATAGATTTTCCAGGTGCTTATAGTATTTTTTCAAATTCTTCGGATGAGTTTGTTATGACCAAATCTTTGGTTAATCCAAATGATCCACATTATCCAGACGCGATACTTTATGTGGCAGATATCCGTAATCTGGATAAGCAATTATTGCTCTTAACTCATATATTAGATTTGGAATTTCCTGTGATTGTTTGTTTAAGTAATATTGATCAGGTCAATCAAACCAAAGTGAATGAGTGGGTCTTACTCTTAGAACAGAAACTAAAATGCCCTGTAATACCAGTTAGTGCAAGAGCAAATATCAATATCGATATCCTTCGTACCAAGTTGCAAGGTTTATTTCAATTTGCGCATATACATTCGAGAAGAGACCCCATTTATGAGTTTGATCCTAGTTTATTAAAAGATACCGAGACATTAGATTCTATGTTTTCTTTTAGAAATAACTATCAAAAATATCTTTGGTTGCATGTAGGTAAAGAGATTACCGGTGATCATGAAAACAGGATGTACTTGGATAAACAGACTTCAATTCGAATGCAAATACATGAGACCATGGCACGTTTTCAGGTTATCGAATCCTGGGAACGATTTATATCCGATCAACACCATTCTAATACCAGTTTAATTAAGTCAAAAAAAATAGATCGGGTACTCACAAATCCGTTTTTTGGATTGGCCATATTTCTAGTGCTCATGTTTTTTATTTTTCAAGTTATCTATTCATGGGCTGCCATTCCAATGGAAGCCATCGAATCGGGTTTTGGTTTTTTATCTGATAACATACGAAACATATTGCCAAATCATTGGATATCACAATTGATTACTTCAGGGATACTTCCTGGACTATCTGGTGTATTGGTATTCATACCACAAATAGCCATGCTGTTTTTGATGCTAACGCTATTGGAAGAAGCTGGATATATGGCGCGTGTTGTGTACCTTTTAGACCATTTACTCAGAAAATTTGGACTTAATGGCAGGTCAATAGTTGGTCTGGTCGCTGGTGGTGCGTGTGCAATACCGGCCATCATGTCTACAAGAAACATTAGCAATAGAAAAGAACGTTTGATCACTATGTTCGTTATTCCGCTAATACCTTGTTCGGCCAGGATACCAGTTTATACTGCACTCATTGGCTTTGTAGTACCCTATACTATGGTGTTTGGTATTTTTAATAGTCAGGGGATAGCTTTTTTAGGACTTTATTTATTAGGAATCTTTGTAGCATTAATTACTGCTGCTGTTATACATTATTTTTTGCCGGAAAAGGAAAGGAGTTTTTTAGCTTTACAATTACCCGAATACCAAATTCCTCAAATGCGGCAAGTCTTGTTGGTTGTTTTTGAAAAAGTAAAAACATTTATTATTCAAGCTGGGAAAGTCATTCTAATCATAAGCATGATACTTTGGTTTTTGTCTAGTTTTTCATGGCCGGGTGAATTAAAAAAAGCTGAAGAATTGGCACGTGTTGAATCCTTAGAAAAAAACTTATCAGAAAAAGAAACCGCTAATCTTCAGGATGCAAAACGATTAGAAAATTCCTTTGCAGGTAAAATGGGCAAACTGTTTGAACCATTAATCAGACCTTTAGGATTTGATTGGAAAATCGGAATAGCATTGATCACTTCATTTGCAGCCAGAGAAGTTTTTGTAGGAACGATGAGTACGATTTATAGTCTGGGCGGCGAATCAGATGAAGCCAATTTGCATAAAAAATTAGCCTCAGAAAAAAGACCAGATGGCAGCATTTTCTTTGATCGAAAAACTGCATTATCACTGATTATTTTTTACGCTTTCTCCCTTCAATGCATGAGCACTTTAGCCGTAATGAAACGAGAAACTAAAGGATGGAAATTACCCATAATCCAATTTATTTATATGGGAATTCTAGCGTACTTCTGTAGCTTGATGATCTATCAATATGGGTAAATAAGGATCTAAAAATCCTCGATTAATATGGAGCAGTTGCCAAATTGGAAAAGCCTTTAAAAAATTTTATTCAATTTTACTTTGGTGTATCCGGAGCAACTTCAGCATTTTCAACCTGGTATACCAAATATTCTGTATCGCCTCTAAAAAACAAAGCCTTATATTTTTGATGGTAGAACAAAGTAACTTTTCTACCACTTTCTGAAGCCTTCTCCACATCATAAGCTACCCTGGAATTGGTGACAGAAAAATACCAGACATTGTCTGCTGGTTTCCCAGTATTAGCTGTTCCGCTAAAAAAACCATAATTCAACTCACCTTCAAAAGTTTTAAACACATAACCTCTTTTACTAATTTTAGTAACAAATCCGGTTCGAGTTCCTTCACTATAGTTAGCAAAAATCAAAAACAGAAAATAAGAAATAAAGACTAAAATGGTAAGCAGGATAAGTCTTTTTATCCATTTCCAGGTCACACGACCTGCATCTTTTAACGATTCAACTGTTGACATGTATAGGATTTAGAATTTATAAAACACCTACAAAGCTAATACACAATTAGTGGACTATCTTTACGCAGTGTAAAGTACAACAAAATAATGTCTGGATTAATTTCAATTTAGCACCCCTTTTATGTCAAATCATCACCAAGATACCATCGTTGCCATTGCTACTCCTGCAGGGATTGGCGCGATTGGCATGATACGCGTTTCAGGTTCAAAGGCTATTGATCTTGTCCAATCATGTTTCAAAGGAAAAAAACTTAGAGCACAAAAACCGAATACCATACATTTTGGACAGATTTTAGATCAAGATCAACATATTATTGATGAAGTACTTGTAAGCTTGTTTCACGCTCCGAGATCCTATACTAGAGAGAATTTGGTTGAAATAAGCTGTCATGGTTCACCTTATATTCTTCAAAAAATCTGTGAAACACTGATTCATAATGGGGGCAGACCTGCAGAGCCGGGGGAATTTACGCTCAGGGCTTTTCTTAACGGCCAGTTGGATCTTAGCCAAGCCGAAGCTGTTGCAGACTTGATTCAAGCCCAAAACAAATCATCACACGATCTTGCCATGCAACAGATGCGTGGAGGATATTCCAATATTCTACAAAATCTAAGAGTCCGACTCATAGAATTTGCTTCTTTAGTGGAACTCGAACTGGATTTCGCCGAAGAGGATGTGGAATTCGCTAAACGTGATGACTTAAGCCGATTTATAATTCAAATGATAGATGTTATCCAATCTATGATCCAATCTTTTGAAATAGGAAACGTCATCAAAAATGGAATCCAGACTGTTATAGCAGGCAGACCTAATGCCGGTAAGTCTACTTTATTAAATAAACTTCTGAATGAGGAGCGCGCCATAGTGAGTTCAGTCCCTGGTACCACTCGAGACACTATTGAAGAAGCATTAATTCTGGAGGGAATAGAATTCAAATTAATCGATACTGCCGGAATCAGAGAAGCGCAAGATGAGATTGAAAATATGGGTATTCTAAAAACCTTCGAAAAAATTCACTCAGCAACACTGCTCCTATACATCTTTGATATTCAGAACATGAGTGCCCAAGAAGTATTGGATGATTTAAAAAACATAAGCTTGAACTCTGATTCCATCATACTCATAGGCAATAAAACGGATGGACCAAATGCATTAATGAATCAATCAAAATTTGAAACATTGGATTCCTGCATTTTTATTTCTGCTGCAACGAATATTAACCTGGATAAACTTAAACAACAAATGGTTCATCGAGCACTACATGGTGCCCCAATAAATTTCAGTAATCCTATAGTATCCAACATACGCCATATAGAAGCACTAAATCTAACTAAACGTTCATTACAACAAGTTATTTCTAATCTACAATCCGGCATATCTAATGAACTTACTGCCCAAGATATCCGCACAGCTTTATATCATTTAGGAACGATTACTGGACAAATATCAAGCGAAGACTTACTCGATTCTATATTTAGGAATTTCTGTATCGGAAAGTAAGCTTAACAAAAACCAGGACTCAATTAAAATAGTATAAAATTCAGATCAATATTAAATATAAGAATTAATATTTTATAATCAATTCACTCTATTAGAATTGGTTTTTGATAGCATTGATATCCTATATCATTCATTAAATTTTCAATTACACCTAACTCTATTTTTTATTGATCCAACCAACCAAACTACCACCAACCAATCCATAAATC
>Ga0138256_10002482_pt1 | contig 19756 bp, 6 predicted proteins | sample KNB2016incub_MG_FD_105486 | JGI IMG/M metagenome (GOLD analysis project Ga0138256, IMG submission 105486) | Active sludge microbial communities from wastewater in Klosterneuburg, Austria - KNB2014incub_MG | ecosystem: Engineered > WWTP > Activated sludge > Unclassified | place: Austria... | reverse complement strand
CAGTGTTACATATACAGCAACAGCCTCAAACAGTACAGGTATAATATATAGTCTCGATGCTGTCAGTTTAGCTGCCGGTAATACAATCAATGCAACAACAGGTACGGTAAATTACTGGTTATTATGGTTTGGTACTTCTACCATAACTGCTACAGCTACAGGTTGTGGAGGCCCACTGACGGGAACACATACTGTAACCATTAATGGAGCCGTTTCAACGCCGGTGTTTACGGGAGGTTCAACTTCTATCCGTTGCCAGGGAGCAGGTATAGTAACATATACCGCCAGTGCAAACAATGCCTCAGGCATTACGTATAGTTTAGATGCCGCAAGTATAACAGCAGGCAATACTATAAATGCAGCAACAGGCGAAGTTAATTATGTTGCTGCATGGAGTGGAGCTACTATTATTACAGCAAGTGCTGCCGGTTGTAATGGCCCAAAAACTGTAAATCATACAGTAACAATAACACCAACTGTTGGTACGCCTGTCTTTACAATGGGGGCTTCATCAACCCGTTGCCAGGGAACCGGTACAGTAACTTATACAGCCAATACTGCAAATAGTACAGGTATAACATATGCACTTGATGCTGCCAGTATTTCTGGTGGTAATTCTATAAATGCTTCAACCGGTGCCGTGACTTATGTTACAGGCTGGTCAGGTAATTCAACCATAATAGCTACAGCCGTTGGTTGTAACGGCCCATCTACATCAAATCATGCAGTTACAATAACACCTACAGTTGGTGTACCTGTGTTTACATTGGGAGCTACATCAACACGTTGCCAGGGAGCCGGTACTGTATTATATACTGCAGCAGCTCCATATTCAACAGGAGTTACATACACACTGGATGCAGCAAGCCTTTCTGGAGGTAACTCTATAAATACTTCAACCGGTTCTGTTTCTTATGCTCCGGCCTGGAGTGGCACAACAATCATTACCGCCAGTGCAGCAGGTTGTAATGGCCCTATTACAGTAACTCATACAGTTACAGTAACTCCAACAGTTGGTGTACCTGTGTTTACATTAGGTGCTGCATCAACCCGTTGCCAGGGAGCTAATGCAATTACTTATACAGCATATGCAACAAACGCTACCGGTATTATGGTATACAGTCTTGATGCTGCAAGTATCTCTGCAGGCAATACTATTAATACAACAACCGGTGAGGTTACTTACATAGCCGGATGGACAGGAACATCTGTAATTACAGCAACAGCAAATGGTTGTAATGGACCAAGTACAGCAGACCATACTGTTACAATAGATATCTCGGTTGGAGCAACTACATTTGGAATGGGAGCTACATCAACACGTTGCCAGGGAGCTGGTACAGGTACGTATGCCGCCACTGCCTCTAATTCAACCTCTATAACTTATTCACTTGATGCAGCAAGCACTTCGGGTGGTAATACAATTAATGCAATAACCGGTGTTGTAGCTTATGATGCAGACTGGGCTGGCAGTACAATAATTACTGCTACGGCAGCAGGTTGTAACGGACCCACAACCGCTAATCATACCGTTACAATAACGCCAACTGTAAGTACACCTGTATTTACATTAGGAAGTACATCAACCCGCTGCCAGGGAGCAGGGGTGGTGATATATACAGCCAATGCAACTAATAGTACAGGAATAGCCTATAACCTTGATGCTGCAAGTATTAGTGCCGGTAACAGTATAAACAGCATTACTGGTGCTGTAACTTATATAAACACCTGGAACGGGGCATCAACAATAACTGCCAGTGCAGCAGGTTGTAACGGACCAATAGTTTCATCGCATGTTGTAACAATAATACCTACCGTTGGTACGCCTGTATTTGTACTGGGACTGCAATCATTACGTACACAGGGAGCATCAAATATTACTTACACTGCCACATCTGCAAATAGTACGGGTATTACTTACAGTCTTGATGCCGCAAGTATCGGTGGAGGTAATACAATTAATGCGGCTACGGGCCTGGTAATATGGTCAGCCAATTGGTATGGAGCCTCAGCCATAACGGCAACTGCAACTGGTTGTAACGGACCTTCAACAGCATTTCATATTGTAAATACCAATCCTTCAGTTGTTCAGTCTCCTTTATATCTGTCCACACCAGGGCAGATACTTGACAGAATTGATCCGGTAGCAACGGGTTTAACAGTAACTATGCAAACAGCAGAGTTGTCTTCAGGCGGAACAAATAATACAACTTTCAGTTTAAGCCCGGTTTTATGCAATGATCTTACTATTAAAGCACAAACCATTGCTGTAGTGCTGCATTTGAGTATCACAAACGGAACCATGCCGGTTAATCCAAATATTACGGCCTTGATTAAATACGGAAGCACAAATATTATCAGTCTTACAAACCCGGTTTATAATTCAGGCACGGGTGTTTTATCGTGGACCGGTATCTTAGGTGCGGATGTTACTGTTCCATCGGGGCAGCCAATTGATTTGAGGATTACAACTGCACAAGGTGGTAACGTAAGGTTTAAAATAGATTATCACAGTATGACCAAGCCGTCAAGGATAAGCCTGTTCCCGGTTTCAACTTTTATTGATTTTCTATCATTTGATGTTTATAACGCACCATATCCGGGAGGAAGCAAACGGGTTAGTGGTACAGCAAATACAACTTATTATGTAAGAGCAACTGTTACAACTCCGTTCGGGTATAAAGATATTACAGGTCTGGACCTAAGAATTAATCCTCCTGGTAATATTGTTCCGGTAAACTGTATTGATTCATCTACCTGTACCCGTACTTATGAATTTCCGTGGACAACTGCTAACACACCAGCGATTTATTACCTGCTGGCCACAGCTAAAGAAGGCTATGAGAATATCATTAAAAATTCCGACCTGCTGGCATTTGATGTCTGTTCAAACTGTCCGCCGGTTGCATTAAATGATTCTGCAACAGGGGCTGGTGGAGCACCCTTAATTGTGAATGTACTTGCAAATGATTACGATCCGAATAATAATATAAACCAGTCTTCTCTGTCGATTGTTACCCAACCTAACAATGGAACAGGATATGTATCTAATAACAAAATTGTATATCTGCCAAACGGAACTTTTGCAGGAAAGGATACATTGACTTACCAGATTTGTGATAGTGCCAATCTTTGTGCTACAGCCATGGTTTTCCTGAATATTAATCCATTACTGGTAGATCCATGTTCAGAGGCTACCAAGAGCCATGTATATTATATGCCTTTCCCCGAAAATGAGGTTCGTATTGCACTAGACAGTTCGGCAAGTGTTGCATTGGCGAGCAATAATATAAGAACAGTCATCAGTTTAAAAATGCCATACCCTGGAATGATGATAGTGTGGGATGAATGGGAAGATGGCTATGAATCGAATGCTTTAAATCCGATGCAGAGCACTACTAAAGTATGGGGCGATGGTAATCCATACAACGGAATAGCACCAGGATATGCTAATGATATTATTCCTGCCGGGGCAAGTATTGTACTTGACAATACGATACCTGTTAATCCCAGGGTTTCCTCAAATATATTTTATGATGGAAGAGATAAGATTACAGCCAGCGGACAGATTACTGTAACCCAGGTTTGTGGTGAGCCTTCTATTATAGGGCTTCAGTGTATGAAAACCAATGTTTCACCTACAGTTGATTTTGGAACCTCTTTTACTATACCCGTAGGTCAGAACTTTAACAGCCAGGATTTCAGGTACACTTCACTTTTTATAAGAGCAGCACAAAATAATACCGTTGTAGAAATTGATAAAGACAATAATGGATCACTGGAAACTACTGCCACCCTTAATGAAGGCCAGGTTTTGTTAGTAAACGGGGGCGTATTATCAGGTGCTACGGTTACTGCATCAGCAGATATTGGAGTAGAACTTCACTTTGGCGGTAAGGATAATTATTCATCACGTGAGGTACCGGTATATCCGGCTACCTGGTATTCGAATACTTATTATTCTCCGGTTTCAACTACTAACAGAACCTCTGTAACTGTAAAAGATACATCTGTTGTAATGCTTTATAACAGTTTAAACAGGCCTTTAATTATAAACTGGTCTTCGGGTATTCCTTCCAGTGGAAGTTTAACAATTCAGGCAAAAACCGCGGTACGTTTCCCATTAGCAGTTTCATCAAGTGCAGCATATAAATTTGTTAATCCAACCGGAGAATCTTTTACTGCTATTGAAATTGTTGACTCTTACACACCAGGTGGCGGAGGAAATATTGGCCAGGATTTTGACTGGGCATTTAATCTTATAGCAGAAAACAGGTTGACGGATTTTGCTACAATTGCCTGGGCTCCGGGTTCAACAGACGGAACAAGAAATGATAATCCGGTATGGGTTACACCAACTGCCAATACAACTGTTTATGTAAAGTATAATGGAGATGTTACCGGCTCAACCGGTTTACTAAGCCCTTGCGGTATGCGGTACGATGTATCCTATACAGTTAATGCGCTGAACTATAAACGTATACTTGATCCAAATGATAATGATCAGAGCGGAATTTCGGTGTTTACCTGTAATGGTGCTAAACTGGCTGCTGTTTATGGCGAAGATCCTTCAACAGCAAATACCGCCAATCCAAGCTGGGATGTGGGCTCTACCATACAACCTTTCTGTAAACAAAAACTCATTTTTGCCAATGATGATTATGCCCGTACAATGGTTAACCAGCCGGTAACTATAGCCATACTGTTAAATGACTTTGGTTTCCTGGCAGTGGTTGATCCGACTTCGGTTACCAATACAGCTTTATTACAGCCTAAAAACGGAACGGTATCTATCAATACCAATGGTACGGTAGTGTATACTCCAAATCCCGGTTATGTAGGTAAGGATACTTTTGAATATAATGTTTGTTCAACACCTACACCAATTGTATGTGATGTGGCAAAAGTTTATGTAGATATTGCTACCTGCCCGGCACCTTTTAATCAGAATGTGATTATGGGAAATGTGTTTTTAGATAAAAACAATGATGGTATAAATAATGATGGACAAACAGGTGTTGCCGGTGCTAAAGTGTATCTGTATGTTGATGGAAACTGCAATGCCACAATTGATGCCAACGAGTTATCAGATTCTCTTACTGTTGATGCATCGGGTACTTACCAGTTTGTAACCTATCCCGAAAAATTTGTTGCTGATGATTTTGATGGAACAGGAGGCGCAAGAACCTGTGCCAACGGCAGCGATGGTAATGGAAACTGGAAAAGTAACTGGGTGGATGCAGGTGATCCATCTACCGGCTATTGTAATACAGCACAAAGCCAGGCAAATACAGATGCAGAGATATACAAAGACGGCAATTTTACCAATGCATTAAGACTCAAGGATAATAACGTATCTGCAACCAGAACAGTAAATCTTACCGGAGCATCTTATGCATTCCTTAGTTTCTCTTACCGCAGAAAAAGTGCAACACTAACTGCCGGTGAAGATATTATTGTGCAGGCATCTTCAAACGGATCAACTTTTGGAACCGTTTTCACCATTGCAGGTGATGGTACTGCCGATACCAGCTATGTAAATATTTATAACCAGGATATAACAGCTTATGCAGCGGCAACAACTTATATCCGCTTTTTAACCAATAATAATGTTGATGATCAGGATACGGTGTATATCGATAATGTGAAAATTCAATACCTCACATATCCTCAGTGTTATATAACGAGGCTCGATCCGGCTACAGTGCCGCCATACCATCATACCACTACAGTTCTGCAACACAACTTCACTGCTACCAGTTCGCAAACCTGTTTAGGGTTGTATGATTTTGGTATTGCTAAAAATACTATAAGCATAAGCGGTACACTTTATCATGACGCTAATGGCCTTACCGATAACCTGATTAATGGTACTGCAGTCGGAACAATTTCAAGTGCAACAGTTTATGCTTACCTGGTTGACTCTACCGGTAAAGTGGTTAGAAGAACTACGTTAAATACGGCTGCGGGAACTTATACATTCCCTGCTGCAGATGTATTTACAAATTATACGCTTTCTCTGTCAACAGTAAGTGTGAATTTAGGTGATACACCGCCGCCAGGAACAGGCTTAAATATAGTGGCTGGTAATTGGGCTAATACCGGTGATTCCTATGGTATAAATAATATGGCAGGTACTGGTATAAGATCAGGAGCGGCATCAGGCTCCATATCGGTGAGAACCGCAGCAGTTAATATAACCGCAGTTAATTTTGGTATTGAAAGATTGCCCGATTCTGATGATAAGTTCATCACCTATACCATGAATACGCCGGGTGTAAAATATGATATAACCGGCGGGCTTACAGGCTCCGATCCCGAAGATGGAATTTTAGGTACCGGCAAGACTTATAAAATCACCAGGCTGCCTTTAGGAGCTATCCTGTACTATAATAACATGGCAGTTACTGTAAATCAGGTTATCACTTCATTCAATCCTGCATTGCTGAAAATTGATCCGGATGATATTACGCACCTGGCAACATTTATGTATGCTTCTCTGGATGCAGCCGGTTTTTATGACCCGTCTCCTGCAACAGTAACCGTAACCTGGAGCCAGACATTGCCTGTTAAGCTCATCAATTTCAGCGGCCGGTTAAACGGAACAAAGGTTGACCTGACCTGGGTAACAGCGAGTGAATACAACACCAGGCATTTTGAGGTAGAGCGCAGCAACAACGGCACAGATTATACAAAGCTGACTACAGTTACAGCCAGGGGCAATGCTACCAGCGTAACCAGTTATGATATGGTTGATCCTTCGCCGCTTAAAGGAATAAACTACTACCGCCTTAAAATTGTTGATAATGACGGAAGTTTTGAATACAGCAATATTGTTATCATCAGAATTGAGAATAATGTGCAGCTGGTAACCAAAGTTGCTCCAAATCCTTTTACAACAAAAGTGGATGTGTATTTAACGCTTACCCACAATACAATGGTCGATTTCAGGCTCATTGATATCAGTGGAAAACTGATCTTTACCAAATCGGTAAAAGGCTTAAAAGGCTTTAACTGGTTTACCATTGATGACCTGGGAAGATTGCCTGCGGCTCAGTATATGCTACAGATTGTTACAGATGATGCCACCATTGTGGAGAAACTGATAAAACAATAATTCCGATTCGTACACTATAAAGCCTCCCGATGTTTTGGGGGGCTTTTTTTGTTGTTATGAATTCAATTCTAAACTGCATTTATGTAAAGTGCTTCTGATCTGGTTCTGCAGCATTTCTAACTGTGATGATATTTTTCGTTGCGGTTAATACTGCAGGCTCTGTATATCTGTTCAGCTAATATTAACCGTACCAGTTGATGCGGAAAAACAAGTTTTGATAAGCTTAATTGGTAATTGGCCCTTGCCTTAACCTCGTCACTAACACCATAAGCGCCGCCAATTAAAAATACAATTGTCTTAATACTTTCATTAGCCCTTTGCTGTATAAAGTTTGCCAGCTCTTCACTGCCAGGCTGTTTACCACGTTCATCAAGCAATACCAGATAATCATCCTTTTGTAATAAGCCGGTAACAATTTCGCCTTCTTTTTTCTTCAGGTCTTTTTCGTTGAGGCTGGCAGCATTTTTCGGCATGGGGATGATGTTCCATTCGGCAGCATAATAGTTGCAAATCCGTTTTGTAAATAATTCTATTCCTTCCTTTACATAAGATTCATGATTTTTACCGATTGTCCAGAATTGAAATTTCATAAGTTAAAATTAAGAAAGCCCGGGGTAGAAGAGTAATTTAAAATCCCCGGCTCAGATTTTCTTGAATAATTAAAGTATTTTCACTTATATTTTGCTGCTTGCTGTTTACTCTAAATAAATAAAAAATAATGATGGATCATTCATCCAACAGGGCGTTGCAGCATTTTCGTAGTGATGTGGGAATCAGGTTTCAGCTCTACAACAGTTTGTTCACTTCTCTTCCTTTTCACAGGATAGAGAAAACCGGTATTTTACTGGCATTGCTTTTATCAAATTGCGAAGATGGGTTTTTAAAAAAGCAAAGTCCGCTTAAAATAATCGAAGATTTTTTCAGCAAGCATACCAGTTATGTTTCTGATAAAGAAAAGCTCGACCTTTTATTTCGTTTTGTGCAGTATGCCGAAAGGCAGGTGGTTTTGTTTGATGCCCTGGAAGATGCAGCTTTCAGACAGGTGCATGATATGAACGGGCCGGGTACGCTGAAACACCTTGAATCGGAAGTGGTGAAAAATGAAAAGGCTGATGATCTTACAGAAAAACTGAAAGATTATTGTGTGCGGCTGGTATTAACGGCTCACCCTACCCAGTTTTACCCGGGCTCGGTATTAGCCATTATCAACGATCTCAGTAAGGCATTGATGAATAATAATACCAACCAGATAAATATGTATCTGCAGCAACTGGGTAAAACTGCATTTTTTAAAAAACAAAAACCATCACCTTATGATGAAGCAGTAAGCCTTATCTGGTTTTTAGAAAATGTTTTTTACCAGGCAACCGGCCGTATCATTAATTTTTTAAAAGAACAGTTTCCTGAATCTTTGCCGGCCACCAATCCTGTTATTAAAATGGGTTTTTGGCCAGGCGGCGACAGGGATGGTAACCCATACGTAAATGTTGAAACCACTTTGCAGGTTGCCGAAGCATTGAGAGGAAGTATTATTAAATGCTATTACCTGGACGTGAGGAGAATAAGGCGCAGGCTGACTTTTGAAGGGGTAGAATCTGTATTGGCCGGGCTTGAGAAAAAATTATATGAAAATATTTTTATTCCGGGGATGCGTACAGATTTAAGTGCTAAAGAAATGCTGGAAACACTTTACGGTATCAGGAATACGCTTATTCATAAACACAACAGTCTCTTTCTGCACCTGGTTGAAAGTTTTATCAATAAGGTATTGCTGTTTGGTTTGCATTTTTCTTCACTTGATATACGCCAGGACAGCAGTAAACACGGAGCAACCTTAAACAGTATTTCAACAATATGTGATAATCTCGGTAACGATTATGCATCGTTACCCGATGCAGAAAAGATTCAGCGGTTGTTAGCAGTTAAACCATTAGCGCCGCCGGTAAGTTTAAATGATAAAATTGAACAGGATTGTATTGATGTGACAGGCGCCATAAAAACCATTCAGTATAAAAATGGAGAAGAAGGATGTAACCGGTATATCATAAGCCAATGTAACAGCGCTTTAAATGTAATAGAAGTGTATGGGTTATTTTTACTGGGAGGTTGGAAAGCTGAAGAACTTAAGGTAGATATTGTTCCTTTATTTGAGACCATTGACGATCTGAGGAATGCTTCTGCAGTTATGAAACAATTATATGAAAATGATATTTACCGTAAACATGTTGAACGCAGAAAAAACAATCAGACTATCATGGTTGGTTTTTCTGATGGTACGAAAGATGGTGGTTACCTGATGGCAAACTGGAGTATCTATAAAGCTAAAGAGGAGCTGACTGCTTTATCCAGGTTATATAATATTGATGTTGTTTTCTTTGATGGCAGGGGCGGGCCACCGGCAAGAGGTGGTGGTAAAACGCATAAGTTTTATGCATCAATGGGTAAAAATATTGCTAACAAAGAAATACAGATTACCATACAAGGGCAGACGGTAAGTTCCAATTTTGGAATGGTTGATGCCGCCCAGTATAATATGGAGCAACTGGTTAATGCCGGTGTTTTTAATGAACTGTTTTCTGATAAACCGTTTACGCTTGATGAAAAACAGGAACAACTGATCAGCGATCTGGCAAACGACAGCTTTAATGCCTACACCGATCTTAAAAATCATCCGTATTTTCTTGAGTACCTCGGCCATGCCAGTCCGTTGAGGTTTTATGCCGAAACAAATATCGGCTCACGCCCGGCAAAGCGTGGCGGTTCGGGTAAACTTACTTTAAAAGACCTGCGGGCCATTCCTTTTGTGGGTGCATGGAGCCAGTTGAAACAAAATGTAACCGGTTATTATGGTGTAGGTACTGCATTACAAAAAGCAAAGGAAGCCGGAAAGATGAATGAGCTGAAAGTGCTTTATAAGGAATCATTGTTCTTCCGTACGCTGATTGATAATTGTGAAATGTCGATGAAAAAATGTTTCTTTCCATTGACTTTTTTCCTGGCCGATCACCCGGTGTATGGCGAAATATGGAATAATATTTACAGCGAATTTGAACTCACCAAACAACATCTTTTTTTATTGACGGGTAATAATGAACTGATGCAGGACTACCCGGTTGAACAGGTGTCTATTCAAATGCGTGAACGGATTGTGTTGCCGCTGGTAACTATACAACAGTATGCCATCACCAGGGTAAGGGAGATGGAAGAAAAACTGATTGATAATCCTGAACGGGATGTTTTTGGTAAACTGGTGATGCGTTGTTCTTTCGGTATAATAAATGCCGGAAGGAACTCGGCGTAGAGATTCTTTATCTGCTTAAGCAGTAAATAAAAAGAGCCCCCCGTAGAAACGGGGGGCGTTTTAACGATTGCTTGCTATATGAAAAATTTACAATAACCTGTTTTAAAAAGCATAAACTGCTGCCAGTACAAAACTGGATGCAGATTTTTTAAACGCCCCGTTTTTATCAGTAAATAAAACTGCATTTTTTGTATTGTCTATCCTGAACTCGGGAATGAAAATAAATCCGCCTGTTTTAAAACTGGCCGACAACGTGGTTGAAAATACATTACCTCCTTCACTGGCTGCACTGAATACTTTATATTGTTTTTTATCGCTGAATAATTCGGTACGAAGTGTTAATCCGAACCACGATTTCGGATCATAATTAAAGTATAAAGCTGATCCCCACCAGGATTCACTTTTATTACTTTTGGCACCATCCCAGGTTTGTGTTGATGTGATGGTTCCATTATAACCTATATTGAATTTGTCGCTTATTTTGGCGGTAACTACAGCATCAAACTGATTTGATTTTGAAGTATCAGGAAACTGCCCGCCGGCATAATTCAAAAAGATACTGACAGCACCGGTTGGTTTAAAGCTGTATTGTGCCAGAAAAAATTTGCGGTTTATCTGGCCATCAGGAATAACCCGGTAATCAGTTGCATTGGCAATTCCAAACATCAACCCATGTTTGCCTTTGGTAACCTCAGTTTTAAAACCAGTGTGAGAGAAAGGGCCATTGGTAAACATATAACTCATGCTGTAATTCCTGTTCAACTGAGGATCAAGTAATTCATAACCTACATGTGTGGCCCAGGAACCCAGTGTAAATTTTATCCACTCAGCCGGAGCATAACTTATATACAATTGTTTTATGGCCTGTGTAATACCGTCGTCTGTATATGCAAAGTCTTTCGCTCTTGGCCCAAAACCAAGGTCTGCTACAGCACTTACTTTTTTTCCGTGATGTTCAAACTTAACACTGGCCATGCCTAAAGCAAAACTGTTGTTTGTTTGTGTGAAGCTGGTAAAACCATTTGCCTTGGTATTGGCAAAATCGTATTTGTAGTAGGCATCAACCGACCCGCTGATGATAAGGACAGGTTCCTTCTTGGGAGATTCCGGCTGGGTTGCTGCAGTATCTGCTGCCGGTAAATTGATGGATGCGGTTTGGGCGATTGTGTTGTTAATTGACAGCGCAAATATGGCTGCCACAAATATTTTTTGTAACATTGTAATACATTTTAGATGTTAAGAAAAGGGCACAGCAGGAATAGACTTTGTCGAGAAGTTTATTCCATTAAAAGCGGTGCCTTTTTCGATTTTGTGTCTTAAATTTCTACTGATTTTTCCTTGAGAATTCCATTCTCATGTACCAGTAAAGTGCCCTGCAGGTATTTTTCATTATGTTGGGAAGCATCAAGGCCTTCTTCTTCATCTTTTTCGCTTACTCTTATTGGAGCAACAAAATTGATAAATTTGAATATGCCGTATGAAACTACAAAACTGTATGCCGCAACAATGCTCATGGCTTTTAACTGTGTAAAGAAGAAGCCGGGATTGCCATAAAATAATCCATTAGGTCCGCCGGCAATTCCATGAACAGCAGTGCTGGCAAAAACACCGGTAAGCAACATACCTACCATACCACCCAAACCATGACAAGGAAATACATCCAGTGTATCATCAAGTTTTGAACGTTGTTTAATGCCAACAGCTATGTTAGAAATGATGGCGCCTACTAAACCAATGATAATACTTTGCGGAATTCCTACATAACCTGCAGCTGGTGTAATGGCAACAAGACCAACAACAGCGCCAATGCAAAAGCCAAGTACTGATGGCTTTTTTCCTTTCAGCACATCAAAGAACATCCAGGCAAGACCCGCTGCAGAAGCTGCAGTGGAAGTTGTGCCCATTGCATTTACGGCCAAAGGATTTGCGCCCAGTGCTGAACCGGCATTAAAGCCAAACCAGCCAAACCAGAGGAGGCCAGTTCCAATTAAAACATAAGGTACATTAGCCGGAGGTATCTCTTTATTATCAAGATGAGATTTTCTTCGTTTTAAAACCAGGGCACCTGCTAATGCTGCACAGCCGGCTGTAATATGTACCACAGTACCACCGGCAAAATCCCAGGCACCCATTTTTGCCAGGAATCCTTCGGGATGCCAGCTCCAATGGGCTACGGGCGTGTAAACCAGGAAGACAAAGAGTACAATGAACAGAACATAGGACGTAAAACGGATACGTTCTGCAACAGCACCCACAACCAGTCCCGGTGTAATGATGGCAAACATCAGTTGAAACAGGGAAAACAGGGTTAACGGAATAGTTGGCGCACCAACCCAGGGGGCTCCTGATTTTACACCATTGTAAAATGCATAGGTGCCGGGGTTTCCAATTAAACCATTTACCGATTCGCCGAAAGCAAGGCTGAATCCGCAAACGATCCAAAGTACGCCAACAATACCTGCAGCAACTACACTTTTGATCATGGTGGAAATAACATTTTTACGGTTTACCATACCACCGTAAAAAAAGGCCAGGCCGGGTGTCATTAAAAACACCAGCGCCGTAGAGACTAAAACCCAGGCAATGTCGGATGAGCTGTATTGCGTTTCCGATGCGCCTGGCACATAGTCAGCAGCCGGTTTAATAAACATAGCAATAATAGCAACCGCAACCAGCAGAATGAATGGCAGAATTTGTTTAGCTTTTACTGTACTCATAAATTAGAATTGGGTTTTAAATTAAAAAATAAAATATCTAAACTATTTTATCAAAGAAATAATAATATTTCCATAATGTACAATAATAGTTCACATATTTATACACAATATGTATAAATAGTAACCCTGTTTGTTAAATTAATTCAAATTAAAATTTATGTAATGTATATAAGTGTAAAACTATCCGGCATAAAGATGAAGAGAATTGTCTTTCGATTCAAGAGTACTCATTCCGTTAATCAGAAATTCATCTACTTTACGGGCACATTCACGCCCTTCGCTGATGGCCCAAACCACCAGACTTTGGCCACGACGCATATCACCGGCGGTAAATATTTTGGAGATGTTGGTAGTATATTCTTTATCAGAGGCTTTTACATTCCCTTTTGCATCAAGCTCAACACCCAGTTCGTTAATTAAGCCAACATGTTGTGGATGTACAAAACCCATCGCAAGCAGAGCCAGTTCGCAGGGGATTTCCCGTTCACTGTTTTCAACTTCAATAAACCGGGACGGGCGCCCGTCTATTATCTTCCATTCCAGGTCAACAATTTTCAATGCTTTTAAATTTCCCTCATCATCTCCGATAAATGCTTTTGTTGCAACTGCCCAATGGCGCTGTACACCTTCCTCATGTGAGCTGGTTTCTTTCAGCAGCATTGGATAAGTTGGCCAAGGCATAAACTCGTCTCTTTCTGCAGGTGGTTGTGGCAGCAGCTCAAATTGTGTTACCGTTTTTGCTCCATGCCGGTTGGAAGTACCAACGCAATCACTTCCGGTATCACCACCACCAATTACAATTACGTTTTTACCGGTTGCTGTAACTTCTTTGTGTAAAATATTGCTTTCAATATGCGGGTTGGCCAACAGGTCTTTGCCTGCCACACGTTTGTTATTTTGTTTTAAAAAATCCATAGCAAAGTGAACGCCGTCAAGTTCTCTTCCGGGTATGGATAAATTTCTTGCAGTTGTACTTCCACCGGTTAAAACAACGGCATTGTATTCACGCAGTATGTCATTGATGCTTATGTTAACGCCCACATTAGCCGTACATTTAAAAACAATGCCTTCTTCTTCCATCAGTTTTATCCTTCTTTCAACAACCCATTTCTCCAGTTTAAAATCAGGAATACCATAACGCAATAATCCACCCGGCGCATCATCCCTTTCATAAACAGTAACCGCATGACCTGCATAGTTTAATTGTGCAGCAGTGGCCAGCCCTGCAGGGCCCGAACCAATAACAGCTACTTTTTTGCCTGAATGAAGATTGGGTTTCTTTGGTTTTACAAATCCTTTTTCAAAAGCAATCTCGATAATATGTTTTTCAATTTCTTCAATTGTAATGGCCGGTTGATTGATACCCAGCACACAGGCTGTTTCACATGGGGCCGGACAAATGCGCCCGGTGAATTCGGGAAAATTATTTGTTGAATTTAAAATGTCATAGGCTTCTTTCCAATCCTGGTTGTAAACAGCATTGTTAAACTCAGGTATCACATTCCCAAGCGGACATCCGTGATGACAAAATGGTACACCACAATCCATACATCTTCCTGCCTGCTGATTTAATTTTTCATCAGTATAACGATCAACAAATTCTTTGTAATGCTGCACTCTTTCAGCTACCGGCTGTTTGCCGGGTAATTCTCTTGTATATTCTTTAAAGCCTGTAGGATTGCCCATGTTAAAATATTGATCAGTTATTCATTTTGTTTTCGCAGGTTATATATCCTGCTTTACACCAGCTGTTTTCTGCATTAAAACCTTTTTGTAATCTTTTGGAAATACTTTCACAAAAAACTTCAGTTGATTTTCCAGGTCATCTAAAATAAACCTGGCTACTGTACTGCCGGTGTATTCTATATGTTTCTGCAACATGCCAAACAGTTCGTTTTTATCATCCAGGTTGCAGGGATCAAGGTCAACCATTTCAGTATTACAATTCCCTGCAAGTTTTTCTTTAATGTCATACACGTATGCAATACCGCCACTCATGCCTGCCGCAAAATTTCTTCCGGTTGCTCCCAATATTAAAACCCTGCCACCGGTCATATATTCACAACCATGATCACCAATTGATTCTACAACAACCCTTGCGCCTGAATTACGTACAGCAAAACGTTCGCCGGCCTTGCCTCTTATAAATGCTTCGCCAGATGTAGCGCCATACAAAGCCACATTGCCAATGATGCTGTTTTCTTCTGCTACATAAGTTGCATTTTTTGGCGGGTAGATAATTAACCTGGCACCGCTTAATCCTTTGCCGAAATAATCATTAGCATCGCCTTCCAGTTCCAGCGTTATGCCTTTTGTATTGAATGCACCAAAACTTTGCCCGGCAGTTCCATTAAATGAAAACTGAATGGTATTATCAGGCAAACCTCCTGCCCGGTATTTTTTGCTGATCTCGTTTGAGAGTATAGTACCAACTGTACGGTCGGTATTTTTTATATTGAATGAAGCCTTTACCGGTTGATTGTTTTCAATTGCGGGTTTGGCTGATTCCAGTAATTTCCAGTCCAGGGCCTCCGCTAATCCATGATCCTGTTTTTCGCAATTAAATAGCGGTGTAAATTGCGAGCCCGGCTCTTTATATAAAATGGGAGAGAGGTCAAGATTCTTAAACTTCCAGTGATCAATGCCTTCTCTCATTTCTAAATTATCAACCTGGCCAATCATTTCATTAACAGTTCTGTAACCCAGTTCAGCCATAATCTCCCTCAGTTCCTGTGTGATCATTTTGAAAAAATTAACCACATGATCAGGATCGCCTTTAAACCTGTTCCTCAATTCAGGGTCCTGCGTCGCCACACCAACAGGGCATGTATTCAAATGACATTTCCGCATCATGATACATCCTTCTACAACCAACGCGGCGGTTGCAATGCCCCATTCTTCGGCACCAAGCAATGCTGCAATGGCAATATCACGGCCGGTTTTTAATTGTCCATCGGCCTGTACAATAACACGGCTGCGTAATTTATTTTTTACTAAAGTCTGTTGTGTTTCTGCCAAACCAAGTTCCCAGGGCAGGCCTGCATGTTTTATAGAACTTACGGGTGATGCACCGGTTCCGCCATCATGCCCCGAAACCAAAACAACATCTGCCTTGGCTTTGGTAACACCGGCAGCAATGGTTCCTACACCGGCTTTGCTCACCAGCTTTACACTTATTCTTGCACTGCGGTTTGCATTTTTAAGATCATAAATTAATTGAGCAAGATCTTCAATACTATAAATATCATGATGAGGTGGAGGAGAGATCAAACCAACACCAGGCGTTGCATGACGTACTTTGCCGATCCAGTCATCAACTTTATGCCCCGGCAATTGCCCGCCCTCACCGGGTTTGGCGCCCTGTGCCATTTTAATTTGTAATTCATCAGCTTCGGTAAGGTATAAACTGGTTACACCAAATCTGGCCGATGCAACCTGTTTGATGGCACTCCGCATGGAATCACCATTCTCCAGCAGTTCATATCTTTTTTCATCTTCACCACCTTCACCGGTATTACTTTTACCACCAAGGCGGTTCATCGCAACGGCAAGCGTGGTATGTGCTTCCCAGCTGATGGAACCAAAACTCATGGCTCCCGTTGCAAAACGTTTGTAAATGCTTTCTGCAGGTTCTACTTCATCAATAGAAATTGCAGCCTGTTTGTTTTTAAATTGAAATAAACTGCGGATGGTGCATGCTTTTTCGCTTTGATCATTTACAAGCTTTGAATATTTTTTAAACGTATGGTAATCATTCATTTTTGTTGCATGCTGCAACAGGTGAATGGTTTGCGGATTAAATAAATGAAACTCACCTTTTCTTTTCCACTGGTATAAACCTCCAACAGGCAAACGGTCAGTAGGAATATCTTTTTTGTTGAAGGCAAAGAAATGTTTCGCTAAAACTTCTCTTGCAATTTCATCCAGTCCTAATCCTTCAATACGTGAAATGGCGCCTGTAAAATATTTATCAACCACTTCTTTATTCAATCCCAGTATTTCAAATATCTGAGCACCCTGGTATGATTGTAAAGTGGAGATACCCATTTTGGAAAACACTTTCAGTAAACCCTCATTCACCGCCTTGGTATAATTTTTCTTTAACTCATCTTCAGTGAGTGCTGTTTTAAGCTTACCGGATTCTTTCATGTTTCTTATGGAAGAAAGCGCCAGGTAAGGGTTTACTGCGGTGGCACCAAAAGAAACCAGGCAGGCAAAATGATGCACTTCCCAAACATCTCCTGCTTCCACAATAATACCAACCTGGCCACGCATGCCTTTACGGATAAGGTGATGATGAACTGCTGCTGTTGCCAGTAAAGAAGGAATGGAAGCGTGGTTTGAATCAATCGCTCTGTCCTGCAATATCAACACTTTAAACCCATCTTCAACTGCTTCAACTGCATAATTGCAAATTCGCTCAATACCTTTTTTTAACGAGCCCGGTTGCCCGTCTGCTTTAAAATAACATTGAATGGTTTTCGATTGAAACAAACCCGTATCAATACTTCTTATTTTTTCCAATGCATAATTACTGAGTACCGGATGTTTTAATGCCACACTGTGGCAGGTGAGCGGATCTTCCTCTAATAAATTTCCGTTATTACCGGCAAATGTTGCCAGCGACATCACGAGTCTTTCACGTATGGGATCAATTGGCGGATTGGTTACCTGTGCAAATAATTGTTTAAAATAACTGCTGAGGTGTTGTGGCTCATCACTCAGCACAGCCAGTGGTATATCGGTACCCATCGAACCTAATGGCTCTTTACCATCCAGCGCCATAGGGGCAATAATGGTATCTAGATCTTCTTTGGTATAACCAAAAGTTTTCTGGTATTTAAAAACCTGGTCATGCTCAAGATGTGTAAACATGATTCTTGGCTCAGGCAATTCTTCTAAACGGATCTTATATTTATTAAGCCAGTCGCTGTATGGCTTTTGTGAGCAGATATCTTTTTTCAATTCCTCATCGCTGATGATTTTTCCCTGCTCCATATCTACCACAAACATTTTTCCGGGTTGCAATCTTCCTTTTTCAATAATGGTAGATGGATCAACAGGTAACACACCTGTTTCAGAAGCCATAATAACACGGCCATCATTGGTAACACAATATCTTGATGGACGTAAACCATTCCTGTCTAATGTTGCACCGATAATTTTTCCATCGGTAAAAGAAATGGATGCAGGCCCGTCCCACGGTTCCATAAAGGAAGAATGAAATTCATAAAATGCTTTTTTTACAGGATCCATTTCTTCATGCCCATCCCATGCTTCGGGTATCAGCATCATGATTACATGTGGCAACGAACGGCCTGCATGTGTAAGTAATTCTATGATGTTATCCAGGCAGGCAGAATCACTCTGCCCAGGCGTAACCGTTGGTAAGAGCATCTCCATTTCTTCTTTGGAGAAGAAGGGAGATGTAAAACCTTTCTCACTTGTCTTGAGCCAGTTTAAATTTCCCTGCAGGGTATTTATTTCGCCGTTATGTGCAATGAAACGAAAAGGTTGCGCCAGTTTCCATGAAGGAAAAGTATTGGTGGCAAACCTTGAATGCACGAGGCCAAAAGCGCTCACTACTCTTTTATTATTCAGATCAGGAAAATATTTGCGAACCTGCAGACTTGTAAGCTGTCCCTTATAAACAATTGTTTTGTATGACAGCGATGCAATATAGAAACCGATGTTGTCTTTTCTTACTGTACTGTTTATTATATGTGTGCTGTAATTTCTAAGAATGAATAATTTTCTTTCAAAATCATCGGGATTGCTTATATAATCAGGACAGGCGATAAATACCTGTTCTATTTCGGGCTCAACACTTAATGCAGTAGGGCCAATGTCATTCGGGTTAACCGGCACTTTCCGGAAAGCTAAAATTTCGAGGCCCAGTTTTTCGGCGCTGCGGTTTAAAATATCACGGCATTCTTCACGTAAACGGATTTCTTTAGGAAAGAAAACCATACCTACACCATATTTACCATAAGCAGGAAGATGCACACTTAGCTTCAAACATTCATCAAAGAAAAATTCGTGAGGAACCTGTATCATAATACCTGCTCCGTCGCCGGTATTTTCTTCGCAGCCACAGGCACCGCGGTGTTCCATATTTTCCAATACAGTAAGCGCATCAGCAATGTGCTGGTGTGATTTATGGCCGTTGATATTGGCTACAAAACCAATACCACATGCGTCATGTTCAAAAGACGGATCGTATAATCCCTGGTTGCCTGCCATAAGCTGCAAGTTTAAATGGTAAAAAAAAGCAAGCAATCGTCAAACTAAATTGTTTTCAGGCGGATACAGGGTTTATTATTTATTTAATCAGATCAGATAGCCAAACAACTGGTCATCTTTATTGATCTCGGAAAAACCTATGTTGGATGCCTGCATTTTTTTCAACAGGAGATCATAGTCTGACCTGCTTTGTAATTCCACACCTACCAGGGCAGGACCATTCTCTTTATTTGTTTTCTGCATGTACTCAAACCGGGTGATATCATCTGTTGGGCCGAGTACATTGTTTACAAATTCTTTTAACGCACCGGGGCGTTGTGCAAAGCTGATGAGGAAATAATGTTTCAGCCCTTCATACTGCAGGCTTCTTTCTTTTAT
>Ga0138256_10002481_pt1 | contig 19769 bp, 18 predicted proteins | sample KNB2016incub_MG_FD_105486 | JGI IMG/M metagenome (GOLD analysis project Ga0138256, IMG submission 105486) | Active sludge microbial communities from wastewater in Klosterneuburg, Austria - KNB2014incub_MG | ecosystem: Engineered > WWTP > Activated sludge > Unclassified | place: Austria... | reverse complement strand
TTTCGGGCGAGACGAAACTTCTGCCCTATTCCGGCCGCAAAGGCGAATACATAAATTCAGTTTCGCGGGCGGGATTGAACGTCGCGTTGATAAACGAAGCGGAGAAATACGAGGGCGTCGCATTTCACTTTAACGAGCGGTGTGTCGATCTTGATCGCGAAAGCGGCGAGGCTGTTTTTTCAAGCGGCAAGCGTGTAAAGGGCGAGACATTGATCGCAACCGACGGAGCCGGTTCCGCCGTCCGGCAGGCGATGGAAAAACAGATGAGTGACTTCGAATCGTCGTCCGTTTTTCTCGAACACGGCTACAAGGAGCTTCATATCCCACCGTCCAACAAACTTCAGTTTGTTGATCCGCAGGAGAGCGACAAACTAAAGTTTGTCGGACAGTCCAACAAACTTCAGTTTGTTGATCCGCGGGAAAGCGACAAACTAAAGTTTGTCGGACACTTGGAGACCAACGCACTTCACATTTGGCCGCGTCATCAATTTATGATGATCGCCTTGCCAAATGCTGACGGCAGTTTTACCTGTACGCTCTTTCTGGATAAAGACAAACTATCGGGCATGGACAGTGAAACCGCCGTACTCGACTTCTTCCGCCGCGAATTTCCTGATGCCGTTCCGATGATGCCGACGCTTGTTAAGGATTTCATGCACAACCCGACAGGCGATCTCGGAACGGTAAAATGCTGGCCGTGGAACATTGGCGGAAAAGTTTTGCTTCTCGGTGACGCAGCCCACGCGATGGTGCCGTTTTACGGGCAAGGCATGAACTGCGCGTTCGAAGACGTTCGAATGCTCGATTCGCTTATCGAGAGCCAACGGTCAGAACCGCCTGCGTCAGCGGGCGGCCAGACCGACTGGGAACCGATTTTCGAGAGCTACGCAAAACTGCGAAAGCCTAACACCGACGCCATTCAAGACATGGCCGTGGAAAATTTCTACGAAATGCGCGACGCCACTGCCGATCCGGTATTTCAACGCAAACGAGCGCTCGAGACACGCCTCGAACATACGTTTCCCGACTATTTTTCAAAATATTCGATGGTCACTTTCCGCGAAGACCTGCCTTATTCTGTGGCAAAAGAAAAAGGAAATGCGCAGGATCGAATGTTGATGGAGATCTGTTCAAGAGTCGATGATGTTTCAACGATTCCGCTTGAGGAAATAATGGTCAAAGTTAACGATCTATGATAGATCTGGCAAGTCCGGTGCGGAAGCCTGCGCGTTAGCAAGGGCTTAATGCTAACGCTGAATGTTAAGCCCTTACTAACGTGCGGGCGATTGCAATAATAGGCTGCCATTTCTCTAAAGCTGACTGTTAAGCCCTTGCTAACGAGGCTGTGTCAAAACTATTCTTAGCTGCGGAGCAGCGAAATAAATGTAGCCCCAGGTGGAGCGAAGCGGAACCTGGGGTAAAGCGGCAAAACGGTTCGCAAGCCCACGTAGTGGGCGATAGGGAGGCATGTACCATCGATTGCGTTCAATAGGTTAGCGAAAGTCTTCCGCCCGTTACACGGGCTTTGAAATAAAGGCTCGACCAACCCCACGTTTCGCCTCGCTTCACGTGGGGCTATAAATATGCCGCTGCTCCGCAGCTTTTTTTAGGGTTTCGACACAGCCTCTAACGCGCGGGCTTCCGCAATGATAGGACGCTATTTTGCCGTTGCCGTCCATTGTCCGGGCTGGTATGTGCCGGGTGTTGTTCTGAACGCAATGTTTGCCCGGTTCCAAGAGTTTATCGCGATGACGACCATTGTCAGATCGATCAATTCTTCTTCGCTGAATTCCTTTCGGGCGAGTTCGTAAATTTCATCTGAAACCTGCTGGCCTTTCAGCAAAGTTACCGCCTCTGCCCATTCAAGCGCGGCTCGTTCGCGGTCGGTATAGAACGGCGATTCGCGCCATGCCGGCAGCAGATATATTCGCTGCTCCGTTTCTCCTTCGTGGCGAAGGTCTTTTGAATGCATATCCAGGCAATATGCACAGCCGTTTAACTGCGAGACCCTGTATTCGATAAGATGCTGAAGATTCTTCTCGATCTTCGATTTTGCAAGATACCCTACAAAACCATAAAACACTTTCATTGCATCCTGCCCCTTTTCCATCAAATCGATTCTCTGTCCCATATATTTTTCCTCCTTGATAAATGCTCCGCCGCCAAGTTTTTCGGCAGCATTCCGCGAGCCGGGTGCGTACACCGAAAGTTTGATCGCATTTTGCTTATTTCGGTCGGCACCCGTGTTGTTTATAAAATCGATTATAGAATATCGGCAAACGAAAGTCTCAAATGTATTGAGGTCATTTTTGGCCGATGGACGTTCCACCGGAACAAGCTGTGCCTTCGGCAAAAAGATACGGCGGCTGCCCTCGATTGATCAAAGGGCGAAAAATGAATTCATTTCATTATACAATTGGAACGGCGGTAATTGCCCTGTCCGGCTTCTTTGCGGCGGCCGCCGTCTCCGCGAAAATGATAAAGGTTGCGGTTGCGGCAGGATCATGGAATGCCGACCGCTTAGGCAATATTCGAGCGGTCGTCCATGTTGGATCAGCTGCATAGAATGCTCACGCGTGCTAGGCCGACGCGGATACAGCGGTACAGCTGAAGTATGATTGCAGGGCGCCGGAGATTGATCCGAAAGCGGCTGCGACTATCGCACCGGGATAAAGAAATTTCAGGGCCAAGCATCTTTCAAACCTGTCTATTCGATACCGGTCGCAATAAATAGGGGCGCTCTTTTGATGATCAAATGAACAATCCGATCGATATTTCGATACCTCTTCGGTTCAACGGCCCGCAGCCTAATGCTTACGGAGTCGATCCCGCGTCGGCGCACGCTTGCGAGTATGGCAGCCTTGTCGGCGACACGCGTCTCGGCGGAAGCTGCAATTTTGAACGCTGCACGTTCATTCCGCATTGCAACGGCACGCATACCGAATGCGTCGGGCATATTACTAACGAACGCATTTCGGTCATCGATTGCCTAAAAGACGTGTTAATTCCCGCACGCCTGGTCACAGTAAAAACGGAAACGCTGGCTCGATCCGGTGAAACCTATCCGGCAATTTGCGGCGCGAGTGATAGTCTCATTTCCCGGGCATTGCTCGAGGATGCCATTGGGCCGAACGACGCAGGAGATCAGGCTCTGATAGTTCGCACTTTGCCAAACGATGAAAGCAAATTGACGCGGCTGTATGATGAGTCATACCTTCCGCCTTTTTTTACGACCGAGGCAATGCGGCTTATCGTGGAATATGGTTATAGGCATCTGCTCGTTGATGTTCCATCGATCGACCGGATCTTTGACGAAGGCCGCCTTTCAAATCATCGCATCTTTTGGAATGTGGATGACGGCAGCGTTGAAGTGAAAACTGAAACCCGGATGAACAATACCGTAACCGAGTTGATATACGTTCCCGAAAGCGTCGCGGACGGCAGCTATGTTCTTAATCTGCAGATCGCTCCATTTGCGTCGGATGCCGCACCAAGCCGGCCCGTTATTTTCGCGGCGGGTTGATCAGTCCAACTCAATATCTTCCTAAAACGATCAGGACCTTCTTAATACAAAAGCTGTTTGCGATGCCGATATACAGGCGGTAATTTGCTGTCAGTCGCGCACGGGGACATTTTATAAAATGTCATCGCCGACTGAACCCTAATCATCAAGGGTCCAGTCGGGTGCAGTGAGATCAAGCTTTTTGAGATCCGGCCGGACCGATTCGATCATGTTGAAAATGGTTTCCGCCGTTCACGATTGACCGATTGCGTGATCCAATGCCGGCCCAAGCTGAGGATATTTGAAAATGTAGCCCGCATCGAGTAAACGTTTCGGAACAACGCGGGTCGAATCAAGGAGCAAAGCGTCGCCCATTTCGCCAAACACTAAATTGACGGCAAATTCAGGCAGCGGCAGGATCGTTGGCCGATAAAGGGCTTTTCCCAATGCCTTTGTGAATTCTTCATTAGTAACCGGGTTGGGTGCAGTAACATTCACGGCCCCGCGCGTGGCCGCGTTTTCGATTGCAAAGTTAACGATACCTACGACATCGTCCAATGAGATCCAGCTCATCCATTGCTTTCCGCTTCCGATCACACCGCCTACGCCGAATTTGAAGGGTGTAATCATCGCAGCAAGGGCTCCGCCGTCTTTCGAAAGAACTATTCCAGTCCGCAGCAGCACTGTTCTGACGCCAAGGTCCTCGGCCCGCCGCGATTCGGCTTCCCATTCCTTGCAAACCTCTGAAAGAAATGTGTCGCCGGCCGAGTTCGATTCATTCATCTCGGAATCTTCACGATCACCATAAAATCCAATAGCTGAACCGGAAATAAAGACTTCGGGCTTTCTTTCCAACCGCACAATGGTTTCGATAATCGTCCGGGTACCCAATACCCTGCTGTCACGAATTGCCTTTTTCTTTTCATCGGTCCAGCGAAGCGGCGCGTTAATTGGCTCGCCCGCGAGATGAATAAATACATCAAATCCTTCCAGCCGCGGCAGGTCCTCATCGGCAAAGCCAGTGTCCGCGCTCCACTTGATATGCTTTTCGTCGTTGGCGTCATCACGCGCGGCAAGCAGCAAATCCCATCCCTTTTCCGCAAAGGACTTCTGCAAAGCCGTACCTATCAACCCGCTCGCACCTGTAATTAGAATCTTCATAACCTCTTGTCAATTCCATGAACAGTAGCGGCCGGCCTCAGAATCTCTTGTTAGAATCAGAAGCGGCGATAACTGTCCTCCTAATCTAGTGTCGAAAAAACATAGGGTCTCGGCTAATTTACCGGCACACATGAAGCCGGACCTTATTGCTCGATGTCCCGGCTTATTTACCGCGAAGGTCACGTTGAACAAAATCGACCATCATTTTTATTTCCCGTTCTGTAAGCTGGTTGCGGAACGGGACCATGCCGTTGCCGCCCTCTGAAATGTGCTGGTAGATCTGGGCGTCTGTCTTATATTTGAACTCGCCTCTGCGAAGATTTGGTACAGCAGTACCGTTTGACAGTATTCTGCCTTCCGCCTCGGGTCCATGACAAATAGCGCAGTTCTGACGGAACATCGAGGCCTCGTATGACTTGCTTTCAGCTATCACATACGGTTTGGTGTCCGGCTGACCGCAAGCCCACATGAAGCCGGCAAACACGAGGAAGGCGAACGATTTGAGTTTTTTGGCACGCTTATTCAAGAAAACCGATTTAGCCCGCAAAAAATATAGATCGAAATGTGATGAACGCACGCGAATGTCACGGCCTACGTCCCGTGCTTTTGGGCCATTAGTTCTTCGCGCAGCATGAGCTTTGATATCTTGCCTGTATTGCCGATCGGCAATCCGTCGCGAAACTCAACATATCTAGGATATTTGTTTGCAGCAAATTGTTCACGGCACCAGTCGATAAATTCAGCATCGGAAAGCTGTTCCCCATCCTTGAGAACAAGAAACGCTTTTACTTCCTCGCCCATCTTATCATCCGGCACTCCAACGACGGCCACAAGCGAAACAGCCGGATGCGTCATTATCACTTCCTCAAGTTCACGCGGATAGATATTATATCCTCCGCGAAGGATCATATCTTTCTTGCGGTCAACAATCGCAAGATAGCCTTCGTCATCCATGATCCCGATGTCGCCGGAATGGAACCAACCGTTTCGAAAGGCCTCGGCGGTCGCTTCTGGCCGCTTATAATAACCCTTCATAACATTTGTGCCGCGAATGACAACCTCGCCGCGTTCACCGCGCGGCACCTCGACATCATTCTCGTCAACACATTTTATATCAACGCCAAAGATCGCCTGCCCAACCGTTCCGGGCTTTGACGGCTTTGAGAAATGATTGAATGTCGCAAGCGGTGACGTTTCAGAGAGGCCGTAGCCTTCTAAAACGCGCACGCCGAACTTATCCTGAAACTCTTTCATCACTTCAACCGGCATCGGAGCCCCGCCCGAGGTACAAACCTTCATGCTTTCCTTTACGCGGCTGATATCATATCCGGTCTCACTGGCGTATTTGAGTATCGCCCAATACATTGTCGGAACGCCTACCCAAAAGTTGATCTGTTCCTTAACCATTGTCTCGAGAGTCGCCTCGGGGTCGAAGCGCGGCAAAAGAACTACACGGTTGCCGCCGTAAACATGAGTATTCATCTGAACCGTCTGCCCGGTCGTGTGGAAAAGCGGTAGTGTGATCAAAACTGTCTTTTGCCGGCCGTCCGTAAAATCGAGTTCGGGCAGATGCGTTCCGTAGGTCGTTACCACATTCGACCAAATGTTCAAGTGGGTCAACTCCGCACCCTTAGGCTGGCCGGTTGTGCCGGACGTATAAAGGATCGCACAGGTATCATCTGGGGCCGTAGGATAGTTCTCAAATTTGTCGGATGTATCCGCAGTGATCTGAGCAAGGGTCTTATGCTCGGAATACGGAGACGGCCCCGCCGGATCTTTTGTAAGAAAGACGAGATTCTCACATGTTTCGACCTCATCGAACGCCGCCTTGGTCGAAGCACCTGTCGGCAAGTCGTCGGTCCCCTCAAATACGAACACGGCCTTTGCATCCGAGTCTCTCAACTGATAGGCGATCTCTCTCGGCTTGAACAGAACGCATATCGGGACAACTGCCGCACCGGCTTTCATTATCGCGTAATAGACGATGGGAAAATATACAAGGTTCGGGCAATTCAATGCCACCTTGTCGCCATGTCCTATGCCCATTTGGCACAAAGCATTTGCAACTTTGTTTGACATGGCCTCAAGCTGCCCATATGTCAGCCGCGTTTCACCCCAAACGATCGCTTCGTTTTGGGGTGTGAGCTTTGCATGGTGTGTCACGATCGATGCCAGGTTAAGCGTGGTAGCACTTGTTTGCATAATTATCGAATTGACCGATTCTGAAAGGTCCCGAATTTGAAATTTGTCAAATTATACCCCAGGTTTGCCGTTTAGCTGAACTTGTGATCAACCCGCTAGAACGCGGCCAGCTTCTTGAAGGCGCGATTTTCGTGCAATTCATCTCACGATCTTTAGTTTTGCGTGGAATATTACCCGGCTGCCCGAAAAGCCTCTAAAGCCGTATCAAAAAAAGCAACGAAGAAATTTGCGTCCGTGACTTAAGAGTTCGACATCGTCAAATGGACTATCCGGCGCCGGTTTGAAACGGTGTTTTGATATCGATCTGCCCGCTTGATCCAATTTCCGCACCTTTTCTCTGAATCGAATGAACCCGCCACTCGTCTTTTTGCTCAGGAAAATCAGTGCGAAAATGGCCGCCGCGCGACTCTTCGCGCCAGAGTGCCGCCCTTGATACAAGGAGAGCAAGCGTGACGAAATTTCTTGACGTCGTACTCAACTTTGCCGATGCGATCTGTTCGAATTCCGTGATAGCACGTTCAAGCGACGAACGTTCACGCAAAATCCCGACCCTTTCCCACATTGCCCGTTTAACACGCTTTTTGACCGCGGTCGCAAGCTGGGAAGGTGATCCTTCACGCACGATCATAGTATCGTTAGTAAAACGCGCCGTTGGTTGGTCACTGACATCTTTCGCCGCAGCTTCACCAGCCCTGGCCCCAAACACCAGGCCTTCAAGCAGCGAATTCGATGCGAGCCGGTTCGCACCATGTACACCAGTACAGGCGACTTCACCGGCGGCATAAAGGCCGGACACGGTAGTGCGGCCATGCAGGTCCGTCCGAACTCCGCCCATGCAATAATGTGAGGCGGGCGAAACTGGCAGCATGTCGGCAGCAATGTCCAGTCCGAAATGCCTGCATGTTTCCTCGATCTTTGGAAATCGTTCTTTTAAATACGCCGGGTCAAGAGCCGTCATGTCCAGCAAGACGTTTCGCGAACCCGTTCTCCGCATTTCAGCAACTATCGACCTTGAAACAATGTCACGCGGCGCAAGTTCCATTCGATCGTCGTAACGGCCCATAAAACGCTCGCCCTGCATATTTCGCAATATGCCGCCCTCGCCGCGCATCGCCTCGCTAAGCAAAAAACGCGGTGCGCCCTCAAGGTTTAGGGCCGTCGGATGAAATTGAATAAATTCCATATCCGCCATTTCGGCGCCGGCAAAGTATGCCATTGCCATGCCGTCGCCTGTTGCGACCGGCGGATTCGTCGTATGCAGATAAAGCTGTCCGGCCCCGCCTGTACAGAGGACGACCGCTCTTGCAAAAACTTCCCTTGTCGCCCGGAGGATCGGATCAAGGTATCGCACGCCGACACACCGGCCATCGCGGACGATCAATTCTTCGGTCGAGGCGAACGGCAGCAGGCTGATTCGTTTCTCAGCCCCCGCCCGTGCAATTAGGGAACGAACAAACTCACTTCCCGTCGAATCGCCGTGTGCATGCAGTATGCGCCGCCGCGAATGGGCCGCCTCTTGCGTGAATACGAGATCGCCGCCTTCGCGGTCGAATTCCGTTCCCCATTCAATAAGCTGCTTTACGTACTTTGTACCTTCGGTGACCAGCGTTTCAACGGCCCGTTCGTCACAAAGGCCGGCCCCGGCGACAAGCGTATCGCCTTCGTGCAGGCCGGGGTTATCATCCTCTGACAACACAACGGCCACGCCGCCCTGTGCGTACTCGGTATTCGACTCCCTGGCCTTGTCTTTCGTCAGAACGGTAACCTTGCCGCCAGTCTCTGCCAAGGCGATCGAGGCCCGCAGGCCCGCGACACCACTGCCGATTACGACAAAATCTGTTTCGAGGGACATTTCAACAAAACTTTAGCAACCGCTGAATTGAAAGTCCATAGTGTTCGCGATGCCCCGCCGCCGCGAGACAGGTCAAGTAAAGTGTTCACCAAAGCAGATCCTAAATGCTGTCAGCCGGCCTGCGTTGTGCCGTGATGCTCCGAAGCTTTGTAAAGTCCATCAAACGCACCTTTTCTTAGGTTAATGCCGTATTCGGCGAAAGCCTTTAAGCAACAAAGCATCTGGCCCCAGCCGAAACAATTTAGATAAGAACTATCCAAATCGGCCTGGGTTTCACGCCATCCGGTCTCGCTTATGCGAACGACCGTATCATTGCCGCTTGCCTCAAACTGCATTTCAACGCGTGTTTTCAGCCCCTTGGCACCTTCCCATCCAAGTACGATTAACTCGTTTGGAATTACACGCTGTATTTCGACTGGAAACTTTAGTTTTTCGTCGCCGGGATTGTCTGCAAACGCCCATTCGACCGTTGTTCCCTCAACGAGCGGAGCACTCGCCCCTCCGTTTGTGAAATAACCGCTCAACTTTTGCGGGTTGTACACGGCGTCGAATACCTCAGCTACCGGTTTTTGAATCTTGGTCTGTACTTGAAATTTTAGTTCCATATCTACTTCCTTTCTTGAAATTTGCGCTGAGTATATGTTATCGTTTTATAACATGTCAAGCGAAAATTCGTTCGACCCTGTTTTCAAAGCTCTTGCCGACGGCCGGCGGCGGGCGATCATGGACCAATTGAAGAATGGGCCAAGAACAACAGGCGATTTATGCTCACATTTCAGCGACCTTGACCGTTGTACGGTCATGCAGCACCTCGGCGTTTTGGAAAAGGCGGGTTTGATCTTTGTTCAAAAGAAAGGCAGGTTTCGATGGAATTATCTGGATGTGACACCGATCCGAGACATTTACGACCGCTGGATCCATCAATTTGCTTCAACAAATGTTGAATTTTTGGCACGGCTAAAACATGGCCTGGAAAACAAATAAAAATGCCCGCTGAAACCAGCAGGCATTCAGGTTAGCATCAACTGGAGCCTAAACCGGAATTTTAAGTTCCTGGCCCGGATAGATCTTGTCCGGATCTTTCAGGATATCGCGGTTATGGTCCCATATCGCTTTCCATTGTATTCCGTATTTGTTGCCGATCTTGGTCAGATTGTCGCCTGATTCGACCGTGTAGGTATGCATTCCTCCGCCGGCGGCAGCCGCACCGGTGGAAATATTGAGTATAAGGTCACCCGATTTATAGTCCGGATCAAGCCGATTATACTCATCCCAAAGCGCTTGCTTGGCCGCCTCATCCGGTGCGGTGCCTGTAACTACAAGCGTGCCGTTATCACCTTCGCTCAGTTCGTAAGTCGTGCCGTTTTGACTGGCAAGCTCAAGAAGCGACTGATATTTCTCTTGTACTGACATTTGCATTTCCTCCTTGGTTAGCTGCCTTTCTTAAGCTGATTGTCGATTCCTGTTATGCCAGACTGTTGAATGGTCTGAATACAGGTAGTATATTTTGCGCTCGGCACTTCGCCGGTCACGGTCACCTTTCCTGCGACCACTGAAACTGAGGCCCCTGTACAACCGGCCTTTTTGAGATCTTCAGTGATCTTGCCCGTCAATGCCGGATCCGGCGCCGCTGGTGTTGCAACCGGCAAAGGCTTGGTCGTCAGACTGTTTGTAACCGACTTAATACCCTCGACAGTTTTGGCCGAAGCTTCAGCCTTGCTCTTTGCTACGATGTCGGCAACTTCACCCGACAGCGTGGCAACTCCATCCTTTACCGCGACAGTGACACCCGTTACTTTGTCGGCCGTCAGCTTGTCCTGCACCGCTTTTTGCAGATCAGCATCGCTTTTTCCGCCGCAAGCGCTGAAAACCAATGCGATCGCAACAGTTAGAACCGTTAAAAAATAGATCTTCATTTTCCCTCCTGAGAACCTTGAACTAGACCTTACAACTGCAAATTGCCTCGAAGCCGCAAACAGCCAAATACACCAAAATCAGCAGCTCAAGACGTTTATGAAATATTTATCAACTAATACTGAATCATCACGTCAGTTTTTTCAATACCGCTCAATGGATTTTTATGAAAATACCTCATCCATGATCTGACGCGCCACGTCCATGGAACTCAAGTCAGGCTTGACGACAAAATGCCATTCCGCGAGGCAATACACTTCCTGCCGCTGATCGAACAAGGCTCGAGTTTGCGTCTTGTTGCGGGCAAGCGGCCGTTCTTTTCGAGACCGGCGAATATTGTTCCAGCAGTGGTCGAAGGACGCGTCGAGCCAGATACAGGTAAGCCCCCGGCCCCTGATAAGATCGCGGTTTTCCGCTAACGTCCAGGTACCGCCGCCGAGCGAAAGTATTCGCACATCTGCCTTGTCAAGAGCGATCTTGAGGTTATCCGTCTCGATCTCGCGATAGGCATCGATGCCTCCGGAATCAATAATGTCGGCTATTTTCCGACCTTCGTTAGTTTCTATCAACACATCCAGATCGAGCCGCGCGCAGCGCAGCAAATTCGCCAGGTGGCGGGCGACGCTCGTTTTGCCGACGCCCATAAAACCGGTGAGCGCTATGCGCGTATCGTCATTTGGCCTAAGTGCGGTTGGCATGCTGGCTAGTATATTACGCGGGCGAGCGTATTAAAAAAGTCGGGATACGACACGGCGGCGCACTCGGCGCCCAAAATCTCGGTCTCACCTTTTGCAAAAAGGCCAGCGACCGCAAAGGCCATGGCAATTCGATGGTCACCGTATGAATCGATGACCGCACCGGAAAGTTCCGAGGGCCCGATCCGCAATCCGTCCTCAAGTTCTTCTACATCGGCGTTCATTCGACGCAGATTTTCGGCGACCGCCGCGATCCGGTCCGACTCTTTGATCCGCAATTCACCGGCATCTCTAATTTCAAGCCCGCCCGCCAGGCGCGTTCCGGCGATCGCGAGGACCGGAATTTCGTCTATTAGGTTGGCGATCACGGCTCCCGCCAATCGTACCGGCCTCGATCCGCCAATATCGGCGGTACCGCGAACTTTCAGATCTGCGACGGGCTCATTGCACACTTCACGTTCATTTGAAACTTGTATATCGACTCCGATCCCCTGAAGTACTGAAACAACCGCTCTTCTTGAACCATTTACGCCAACATTTGGAAGTGAAAGCTCGGAACCGGCAAGAAATCCGGCGGCGACCAAAAAGAATGCGGCGGACGAAATATCGCCAGGCACTTTAATATCGCGTGCAAAAAGACGCGAATCGCCATTTACCAAAATGCGCGTGCCGCTCTCTACCTGCTTCGTTTCGACATTGACTCCAAGCCAGCGAAGCATTCGTTCTGTATGGTCGCGGGTCGGCGTCTTTTCGAAAACGGACGTTTCGCCGTCCGCGTTCAGTCCGGCCAACAATACGCACGATTTCAATTGTGCCGACGCGGCCGACGGTTCATAATCGAGTGCCGTGAGGGGATGTCGGCCGATGATATGAAGCGGGGCGCGGCCGTCTTCGCCGGTTACCTTTGCTCCCATTTTGTTTAGCGGGCCCATCACGCGAAGCATCGGCCGTTTTTGCAGGGAAGCGTCGCCAACGAGGGTCGATTCGAAGTCATGCCCGGCAAGAACACCTGACATCAGCCGCATCGTGGTTCCGCTATTTTCACAGTCCAGCGGCAACGCCGGAGCGGATAGTCCGGCTTTTCCTACTCCACGAACCGACAGCCCGCCGCCGTCGCGATCGATCTGAACGCCGAGTGAGCGAAGGCATTTGACGGTTGCGGAACAATCCGCACTTGTCGCGAAGTTGGTAATTTCAGACGAACCTTCCGCCAGCGAGCAAAGGATCGCGGCGCGGTGTGAAATTGATTTATCCCCAGGCAGCCCAACCTCGCCGCGGGCCGCCGAAGCGGTGTTGATCTTCATAGCAAACATTTTAGACTGAATAGTTACGCTTTGTCTTGACAGCACGGGCCGATATCCTTAACCTTACTGAAAAAACGATTGTGCCCGAAACCAAGGAATTGAAACTACCGAGCCGGATCGAGTCTGTTGACGAAGCAGCCTCGCAGGCCGAAGCGTTTGTCCGCAAAGTCGGCTTGGGCGACGATTTTGCGTCGGCGATCGATCTTGCCGTCCGCGAATCAGTGGCTAACGCCGTAAAACACGGAAACAAGTTTGATCCGAATAAGGTCGTGGATGTAACTTTCCTTAAGTCTCCCGACGGTATCGAGATATTTGTCCGCGATTACGGCGCCGGATTTTCTCCCGACGAGATACCTGACCCGACCAACCCCGACAACCTGCTAAAAGCCTCGGGACGCGGCATACTTTTTATGAAGGCTTTTATGGACATGGTCGAGTGGACCAACCATTCCGAAGGTGGAATGGTGGTCAGGATGACGAAATCACAGTAACCGAAAGTATCGATTACCGTGAACACGGCCGGTTTGGCGAAAGGCCCTGGAACGCGAGCTAAGACTTTTGGCTTTGTGCATTGGATCCCGGACTTTCAACTTTGGACTTTGGACTTTGAACATTTTGTTCTAAAATCTGCTATCAAATCAATTTGCAACACAGGAGATAAAAATGGCTGATATCACTATTTCGGAACGCCAGGCGGGCGATGTTACGATCTTGGACCTTGACGGCAAGGTCACGATCGGCGAGGGCAGCGTTGCTTTGCGCAATGCGATCCGCCGCTTGCTCGGCGATGGCAAAAGCAAGATACTTATGAACCTTGCCGGCGTCGGTTACATCGATTCGAGCGGTATCGGTGAACTAGTCTCGAGCTTTACCGCCGTCAACAAAGAAGGCGGAACGCTAAAACTGCTCAATTTGACCCAGAAGATCCAGGATCTTCTTGCGATCACAAAGCTTCTCACTGTCTTCGACGTTTATGAAGATGAAGCAGAAGCACTGAGCAGCTTTAACTAAAAAAGCCGTCACAACGAGAAATGCAAAGCCGCAAAGCCGGAATGGCCTGCGGCTTTGTGCTATTTCACACTTTAGGATCGAGCCTGGCCGGAAAAGGGACGACAAAGAATGGCCCGCAAGTACTTTTCGCCAAACAGATCAATGGGTTGAAGACGCTCTTACCCTTTTTTAATATTTTGTTTGTGCGTCCCGCCTGGTTATTTCGGACGCCTTACTCTGGTAAAATGCATCTTTGGCCGGCCGAAATACATCTTTATTTTCGTAGTTTCCATGCACTGGCGGGATAATTGGGCCCTGCTTCACTGATAATCGATGTTTAAGTCATTCATTTTATTGCTCATTTTTCTACTTTCTGGCGGCGTTTTCGCACAAAACGTGTCATCCGGCTTTGATCTTTCTAATTATGGGGTACAGATCGCGCCCGAAAAGCGCGTAATGATCGTGCTGGCAACGCTTGAAGCGGCCCGCTCGACAAATGCCGCCGGAGATGACGTACCGGTCATCAATACCCCATTGTCGCCGGAAGGCAATAAGTTTCGTGAACTCTTGAAAAGCGACCTCGCGGCCCTGCCGGCGGACCTTCGGCAGAAGATATCGGCCTTTGTCATTGCTCACAAAAAACGTAATCCGAACCTTTCGGATGCAGAGCTTGTAGCACCGTTCATTTCGATGGCGTATGCCCTTACTCCGGCGCCGGAACTATCTGACCCGGTCGTTACATCTGACCTGCCCGGCAAACTGCTTGACGTGCTCGATTTTGCACCGCTTGTCCGCGAGTTTTACAGGCGATCAAGCTTTAGCGGCAATATCGGTGAATACACCAAGACCTGTCAGAAGTTGGCCGACGGGCGCCTAAGATCATCGTCCCGCGAAATGGCAAGCGAGATCTTGAGTTATCTGAACACACGACCGCAACTGTTCGTAACTGAAAGGATCAGGACCGAAGCCCGGAAAGGCAAAAGCAAAAAGACCACGATCAAAAATGTAGAGACCCGTGAACGCGAACGCAGCTTTACGATCGTCCCTGATCTGCTGGCTCCGGTTGGTACGGTCAATTTTATCAATGTAAAGGACGATTATTTTCTCATCCTTCCGGCCGAATTGACGCCGGACCGGGACCTAAGCGCATCTGAAGCACGCCGCGGTTTTGTGCAGTTCGTAATTGACCCGCTAATTTATGGTAATAGCGCCGAAATAGAAACGATTCGCCCGACGGTGAAAAAGCTCCTCGACGAACGCCGAAAATTAGACCCTTCCGCATCGCCCGATGTGTATCTGACGGTTTCGCGTTCGCTGGTCGCCGCAATAGACGCTAAGGAGTCTGAGTATTTACGCGGCAAGGCCTTAACGGCTCAGGCCCGGCAGCGGGTTGACAATGTAAGGACGGACGCGGAAAAAAGAGCGATCGTCCAAGAACTCGAAAAGGTAAAGGCTGCTTTGTCGGACGAAACCGCCCTTCGACTCTCAGAGGACTATGAGAAGGGGGCGATCCTTGCCTTCTACTTTGCCGAGCAGCTGAATGGTTTCGAAGGTTCCGGGTTCGACATCGCCTCCTCTATCAAGGAAATGATCGCCTCTTTTGACGGTGCAAAAGAAGCTGGCCGCCTCGGCCAGTTTGCGGAGGCCCGCAGTCGTGCCGCGGCGGCCCGAGATCAGCGAAAGACATCTCAACCGGTCAGCATTATCGTCGAAAATCCTGTAACGGCCCGGCTCATTGAGATCCAGAAACTGATCGACGACAAGAACTTGGCACAGGCCGGAGCCGAACTAAAGCAGCTAAAGGAAAAGAACCCGACTGAACCGAGAATCTATTACAACCTTGGCCGCGTCGCCAGCCTATCGGCGGAATCGATTACAGACCAGGAAAAGCAAAAGGCCAAGTTATTGGAGGCTAAGACCGAGTACGAAAACGTAATTCTTAACAAGAATCCTTCGACAGATCGGGCTTTGTTGTCGCTTACTTATGTCGCGCTCGCCAAGATCTATGAGTTCTATGATCAAAAAACGTATGCTATCGCGATCTATAACAAAGCGATCGAACTTGGTCCTGTGACGGGAGGCGGCCACAACGAAGCGATCGCCGCCAAGGCCCGATTGATCAAGGAACAGTAAAGACATTGCTATTCAATAGATGGCCGCCGGCTGGAAATTTCAGTGCGGCGGCATTTATCATTTCCAGGTACGGTTCAGTTGTGGTGAATAACGTACATATTTGCTAATTTCTATTCAATGTCAGAAAACCTTTTTCGCAGCGGATACGCCGGCCTTATCGGCCGGCCGAATGCCGGCAAGTCAACCCTTTTGAACAAACTCGTCGGCGAAAAGATCGCCGCTGTCTCGAACAAACCGCAAACGACCCGGCACAAAATTCAGGGCATCGTCACATCCGCCGAAGGCCAGATCGTCTTCGTTGACACGCCGGGAATTCATCGGCCGGGCTTTCTTTTGAACCGCCGAATGATGGCGGCGGTACACGACGCAATTTTGTCCGTCGATCTTCTTGTTTTAATGCGTGACGCAAGTGTATCCACCGGAAACGGCGACCGGTTTGTTCTCGATCTTATTAAGCAATCCGAAAAACCGGCGGTCCTCGTCCTCAACAAGATCGACAAGATAAATGACAAGTCCAAATTGCTCCCGATGATCCAGCACTATTCAAAAGAATACGATTTTAGAGAGATAGTTCCTGTTTCGGCGCTGAAAGGCCAGGCAGTCGATAATCTTCTTGCCCAGATCACAAAACACCTGCCTGTCGGCGAACCGATCTTTAGCGAAGATGAGTTAACGGACCAGCCGCTGCGGATTCTTGTTGCCGAAATGGTACGTGAACAGATACTCATTACAACCGGCGACGAGATACCTTACGTCACCGCCGTGGTCACGGAAAAGTATGATGAATCCGATCCGGGCTCGGTCAAGATCTTTTGTGCAATTTATGTTGAGCGCTCTTCGCAAAAGGGCATCATTATTGGGAAGGGTGGAGCTAAACTCAAAGCCATCGGTACCGAGGCCCGCCGATCGATCGAAAAACTGATAGGCAAAAAGATCTTCCTAAACCTATTTGTAAAAGTCGTCGCCGACTGGCGCAACAGCGGCCGTGAACTCGACGACCTGGGGGTTTATGAATGAAGAAGAAACCGAAGATCTGGCATTCTATTTCAGTGACCGTAACGCCCGAGTATTTAGAATCTGTTGAGTCCGCTTTCAACGAAATGGATTCGCTTGGGTGCGAGACCGATCTGCTTTCTGATCCGGGAAATGACTTTTGCACCGTAACGGCTTATTTTTCGACGCAGCCTGAGCTTGCGGCGATACGAGTTGAACTAAAGAAATCCGCCAAACTCAACGGCCTTTCACCGGACATTGATTTTTTCATTCGCGAATCAGCTGTTGAGGAGCAGGATTGGCTGGCTGAATGGAAAAAACATTGGAAGCCGGTTGATCTCGGCCGTTTCGTTATCGCGGCGCCATGGCATCAGGTCGATGGTCCCGACAAGATCGTCATACGCATCGATCCAAATATGGCGTTCGGAACCGGGACGCACGAAACAACAAAGCTTTGCATGAAGGCTATTGACCGCCTCTATGAACCAAATAGCTCATTTCTCGACGTTGGCACAGGAACCGGCATTCTCGCAATTGCAGCGGCAAAAATCTCCGCTCCGGCCGCAAACATCGGTGCTGTTGATAACGATGAAGAAGCCGTAGCGATCGCGTTGACAAATGCGGAAATAAACGGAGTTGGCGGCAATATCTCGTTTTCAACAGGAACCTTGAGCAACATAAGCGGCTCGTTCGATTTTGTATGTGCAAACCTGACAGTGGACGTCATCCTTCCGATCCTATCTGATCTGATCGTCAAGACGGGGTCGGTGCTTGTACTGTCCGGAATTCTCGCTGAACAGGAACAAATGGTAATTCAGGCGCTGCCTTCCGGTTTCAACTATGACGTGTGCAGAGATGGCGAGTGGGTCGCAGTAATACTTCACATTTCGTAGGCCGCCGTACAGGAGGTCCGCGTTCAGAGATCGAAACTCTATGGCTTTTGTTTGACAGGCGGAACCCCGGCCGGAATGTCGCCGTCGTCCGGTATCGACAACAGCGGAACGCGCGGCTTTCTTATTCCGGTCGCCGGCCGCAGGACCGGCGGCGACGATCTGCGAATCGATATCTTAAACGGGTTCATCGGCTGGGTCCGCTTTAAGATCGCGCCGCCGCGGCCGGCTACCCAAATATCATTTCCTCCGCGAAAGGCTATCGCCTGAAGAAGTTTTCCGGTAATATTCGGCTGAGTTTCCCATGTTTTTCCGGCGTCATTCGTGATCAGCACCGTGCCGAGTTCCCCGGCCGCGATAATCTGGTCGCGTCCGTAACTGGTAACAGCAAACAGGTTGGCAGAACTTGACGATTCGGTATCGGCCCAGCTGAGTCCGCCGTCGCTTGTCCGAAGGATCAACCCGTCCGCGCCGACCGCGGTTCCGGTGTTCTCATCAAAAAAGCTGACGGAATAAATATCTTCGGCCGCGTTCGTCTTGATCTTTGACCAGGTTGTGCCGCCGTCCAGCGTCGCAAGTATCGTACCTCCATCACCGACAATGATGCCCCTTGACGAGTTTACAAACTCTATATCCTCAAGCCAGCGGCCCGTGCTTGACTCGACCGGTTCCCAATATGCTCCGCTCGTTATTGTTCGAATAATTCGGCCGCTTGCCCCTACCGCATATCCGATCTTTTCATTGATAAAATGAACGCCGAGCAGATCTTCTGAAACGCCCGACACGCCTTTGCCCCAACTCGCGCCACCGTTGATCGTTCTTAAAACAACGCCGCCGTCACCTACGGCCCAGCCTTTGTCGGCAGTGACAAAATGCACCGCGTTCAGGTTGGAGTCAGTTCCAGAATAGACGGGTATCCAGTTTGAGCCGGAGTCGTTCGTGATCCAGATGCGGCCGTTTGATCCGATCGCAACTCCGTATTCATCGTCAAAAAACGTGATGTCGTTTACGTCGTCACGGCTGCCTTCCGACAAACGGTTCCACGTATATCCGCCATCGTCGGTGCGAATGATAAGGCCATCCTGCCCGACGGCCCATCCCGTAAACTTGTCGGCAAAGTATGTGGCCGAAAGCCGCGGGCTGGTTCTAACGCTAAACGGCAGCCAGTTGCCGCCGCCGTTTCCGGTTATCCAAACGGTTCCGTTCGCATCGGTCATCGAGCCGTATCGCGAGCCTGAAAAAGCGATCGACAACAGATTTGGGCTGCTGAACAGATCGATCTTTTCCCAAGTTGAGCCGCCGTCGGTGCTTTTTACGACACAGCCGCCGTAGCCGGCCGCGACAACCGTTTCGGCCGCGATGAACCTTGCACCTGACATTGTCGTGTTGCCGCACGGCGTCGCCACCTTCCAGCTATCTCCGCCGTCAGCGGTGATGATGATCACGCCGTTTAGCCCGGCGGCAGCGGCATGGCCTGCATCCAATGCCGATATCTTTAACAGATGTTGTTCCGTGACCGGCTTTAAGCTTGTCCATGTCACCCCGGCGTCGGTGGTTTTCAACACTCGCCCGTTTGTGCCGACCGCCCAACCGGTCTTAAACCCTTCACCTGTAAATGCGGTCCCATAAAGATGGTCTCTTACATCTGTCTTGACTTGCCGCCAATCTTTGCCGCCGTCACTTGTTGCTAAGATCGTGCCGCGGGTTCCGACCGCAAATGCATTCCGCTCATCCGCCGCGAAAATATCCGAAAAAGTTATTCCCGACGGCCCCGACTGTCGTTCCCATGTAAAACCGCCGTCGATGGTGTGGAGGATCGTATTGTCCGAACCGACGGCATAGCCGCTGAGTTTGTCTTTTGTAAAGTGAATTGACAAAAGTTGATTGCCTTGCGGTTTGGGATTTTGCCAGGTCCAGCCTTGGTCGCCTCGTTGTCCGATCACTGAAAGAAACGCGGAAGAAATGAGAATAAGAATGCCAATGCACCGAAATGCACGCCGTTCGGGCACAACGTCAAGCGGCCGAATGCCGGGCTTTGATATTGGGGTCGGAAATATCATCACGAATTTAGAGAATGAACGACTATATCTCCAACACGCCGAGGCCGAGCACAAGATCCTCCAGCATTTCAGC
>Ga0138256_10002480_pt1 | contig 19779 bp, 15 predicted proteins | sample KNB2016incub_MG_FD_105486 | JGI IMG/M metagenome (GOLD analysis project Ga0138256, IMG submission 105486) | Active sludge microbial communities from wastewater in Klosterneuburg, Austria - KNB2014incub_MG | ecosystem: Engineered > WWTP > Activated sludge > Unclassified | place: Austria... | reverse complement strand
GCTTTTTACTATTAATGACCTTTCCAATTATTTTTCTGAGGAAGAAATTGGTGAAAATTTCGAATATCTCCCTGAGAAATTAAATTCCATCGTTGACAGTATTCCAAACCTTCTTGCAGTATACACAGATAAATATCTGGTAAAAGACCTGAAAGGAAAAATAGTAAAAGTCGATAAAAATAACATTCCTGATTTTATTCTCGGACGAGAATGGTTTCCCACTGCAGAACCGGCCGTTCAATTGGGAGTTCTGCCACTGATCCTGGGAACACTACTGGTTTCTGTTTTTGCCATACTCTTTGCCCTTCCTATCGGAATTGCAACTTCAATTTACATGGCTGAGGTCGCAAATGAAAGAGTGCGAAAAATACTAAAGCCCATCATTGAACTTCTCGCTGGAATCCCCTCGGTTGTCTATGGCTTTTTCGGATTGATAGTCATTGTACCGCTGATCCATGATACGTTTAATTTACCTGTAGGAGAAACTGCTTTGGCAGGATCGATCGTACTTGCAATCATGGCACTTCCAACAATTATCACAGTGTCAGAAGATGCTATTCGCAACACACCGAGAAGCATGAAAGAAGCTTCGCTTGCTTTAGGAGCAAACCGCTGGCAAACCATCCACCGGGTTGTTTTGCCCTACTCTATGTCAGGCATCACAGCCGCTGCTATCCTGGGTATCGGTCGGGCTATCGGTGAAACAATGGCTGTATTGATGGTAACAGGAAACGCTGCTGTTATGCCTCATTCACTTCTGCAACCCGTACGCACCATTCCTGCTACGATAGCGGCAGAACTCGGAGAAGCTCCTCAAGGCGGAGTCCATTATCAGGCATTGTTTGCACTCGGTTGTATCCTGTTTATTTTAACGCTCCTGATTAATATCTGGGTTGAATATGTTTCCTCAAAACAGAAATTCAAGAAATAGAATTACCTATGACAAAGCAGACCAAGGAATATATAGCTTTCTGGATATTTAGAATACTCAGTTTCATCGTCCTGGCGATTCTGATCTGGATACTGTATTTCATATTTGTGCGTGGATGGCACATGCTGAGCTGGGATTTTCTAACCAAAATGCCGGAAGACGGTATGACGAAAGGTGGAATTTACCCTGCTATCATTGGAACACTTTATCTGGTTGCAGGATCTATGCTTTTTGCATTTCCGATTGGTGTTCTTGCCGGAATTTATATTCATGAATATACCAATGATTCCAAGTTTAAACGGTTCATGAAACTGATGACCAATAATCTTGCTGGAATTCCTTCCATTGTATTTGGATTATTTGGAATGTCATTGTTTGTAAAGACGCTGAATTTCGGAGATTCAATTCTAGCAGGGTCCCTTACACTCGGCTTGCTTGCCCTGCCGGTTGTAATTCGTGTTACTGAAGAAGCATTGATCGCTGTGGATGATAGTTTTCGTCATGGAAGTCTGGCACTCGGCGCATCCAAACTAATTACAATTCGAAAAGTAGTATTGCCAATTGCAATGCCAAATATTCTTACCGGGCTGATTTTATCGATTGGTCGTGTTTCCGGTGAAACAGCTCCCATTCTGTTCACAGTAGCTGCCTATTTCTTACCAAAATTGCCAACATCAATTTTTGACCAGGTGATGGCATTGCCTTATCACCTTTATGTTATTTCAACAAGTGGAACGAAAGTTCAGGAATCAAGAGACATGGCCTATGGAACCGCTCTGGTGCTGGTATTGTTTGTTTTGATCCTAAACCTGCTCGCGAATGCATTGCGCAGATATTTGGGAAATAAAGTGAAAATGAATTAGTATTTTGAATATAGCAAAGCAGAATCTATGAATAAGATTGAAAGTAAAAATGTGCATTTGTATTACGGAGATTTTCATGCTTTGAAAGGCATCAGTATGTCCATTCAGGAGAATACTGTGACGGCATTAATTGGTCCTTCCGGATGCGGAAAATCAACTTACCTCCGCCTCTTTAACAGGATGAATGATCTCATCGACAATGTGCGAATTGAAGGTGATATTCTGCTTGATGGCCGCGATATTTACAAGAAGAATATCGGAATGCGTATCGATGAATTGCGTAAAAAAGTTGGAATGGTGTTCCAAAAACCCAACCCATTTCCAAAAACAATTTTTGAAAATGTTGCCTATGGCCTTCGTGTGAACGGAATTGATCATCGCTCTTTTATTGAAGAACGTGTAGAAACTTCACTACGACAGGCAGCACTTTGGGAAGAAGTAAAAGATAAATTGAAAAAGTCTGCTTTTGAATTGTCGGGTGGACAACAACAAAGGTTATGTATTGCGCGGGCATTAGCTATTGAACCGTCGGTGTTACTCATGGATGAACCTGCTTCTGCCCTGGATCCTATTTCGACATCAAAAATTGAAGAGCTTATATATGAATTGAAAACCAAATATACCATCATCATCGTCACCCACAACATGCAACAGGCAGGTAGGGTAAGTGATCGAACAGCATTCTTTTATCTGGGCGACCTTATTGAATATGATGATACACCGGTTATCTTTACCAATCCAAAAGATATCCGGACTCAGAGTTATGTGACAGGAAGGTTTGGCTAAGAAATATTTTTAGCAGACATGTACCGATCCATTCCATTTATTTTGAATTAATTTCCATTGTAAAATTACCATACCCATGACGCATTTAGATGTTGAACTGAAAAGGTTGAAGGAAGAAAAGATAGAAATGTTTGACCTTGTCATCTCACAGTTGAGTAAGGCAAAAACTGCTTTTCTCACAATGGACAAAGCACTAGCACGCGAAGTGAACTTCAATGAAAAACGAGTGAATGCTTTGGAATTAAAAATTGATAAGGACTGTGAAAATATTTTCGCTCTTTTTAATCCGGTCGCTATTGATTTGCGCTTTGTTCTGGCAGTATTAAAAATAAATTCTAACCTGGAACGAATTGGTGATATCGCAGATGGGATTTCCAGATACGTAGCAGAAACAGAAACTGCATTTGATCCCGAACTCTTACAAGTAACCCGATTGGAAGAAATGTGGAGTACTGCAATTGAAATGTTGAGCGATGTGCAACGTGCTTTTGATGCCGATGATGCAAAATTATCCCGCGGTGTATTTAAAAAGGACGATATCCTGGATGAAGTGAACAGCAATGCAAATGACGTAATTGAACACTATATCAAATCCCATCCGGATAAAATCGCGCAAGCCCTCCATATTGTTTCCACCATCCGTAAATTGGAGCGAACAGGTGATCAGACGAAAAATATTTCAGAAGAAATCATTTTTTTCCTGGAAGCAAAAGTATTGAAACACCTTTCGGAAAAAGCGAAGAGTGAGTGAGGGATTTGTAGATTGTAGATTGTTGATTTTAGATTGTTGATTGACTTCAGGCTGCTTATTTTCGTGGGAGTAGCTGCGGATCTTTTACTATTTCATTGGAAATATTCCGGATCAGCGAAGGGCCTTCATAGATAAAGCCCGTATACAATTGAATCAAATCAGCTCCTGCATTCATTTTGTCGAGTGCATCCTGCGGAGAATGGATTCCTCCTACTCCGATGATGACGAATTGACCTCCGGATTTAGCGGCGAGATAGCGAATTACTTCAGTGGATCGATCGGTTAATGGTTTCCCGCTCAAGCCTCCTGCACCGGCAGCTTCCACAACATCAGCATCTGTTTGCAGGTTTGATCTTGAGATCGTAGTATTCGTAGCGATAATTCCGTCCAATTGCAATTCAAGTACCACCTCTACAATTTCATCGAGTTGCTGAAAGCTCAGGTCCGGCGCAATTTTCAGCAATAAAGGTTTTCGCTTTCGAATCTCTTCGCCTTCGCGCTTATCGTTCTTCGCCGAAAGTTCATCATTTACCATTTGCAATTGTTTCAACATTCTTGCCAGCGGCTCTTTCTCCTGTAGTGAACGAAGATCCGGAGTATTGGGTGAACTCACATTCACGACAAAATAATCGACATAATTGTACAATGCACGAAAACAATATTCGTAGTCTTCAACAGCAGCTTCATTGGGAGTAGATTTGTTTTTCCCGATATTTCCTCCAACGATCACATTTGCCGGCCTGTTCCGCAGCCTTTGAACCATTGCATCAACACCTTCATTGTTAAAACCCATTCTGTTAATGAGAGCCTGATCCTTTTTCAAACGGAACATGCGCGGCTTTGGATTTCCGGGCTGTGGTCGGGGTGTAACTGTTCCGACTTCAACAAAACCAAAACCGAGCAATGCCATTTCTCTGATGAGTTTCGCATCTTTATCAAAACCAGCTGCAAGTCCGATCGGGTTCGGGAAGCGGATCGAAAACAGATTTCTTTCCAGGACGGGATGCTTGACAACAAACATTTTTTTCAGCACTGTATTCATACCCGGAATCAGAGCAAGCAATCGAAGAGCTGCAATTACAAAATGATGGATTTTCTCAGGATCAAAGAGAAAGAAAACCGGCCTGATAATGCGTTTGTACAAATTCATTCGGGGTCAAAATTAAACAAATTGCCGAATTCATGTAATCTGAAAATCAAAGAGTTAAGTATATAATTTTTTACTCAGGCTTTATAAAGAGGGAAGCCTTATGTTGTTCCCTGTTAATTTTTTCTATTCTTATAAATAATTATTTAGATTTGCCTAAATAATATAATTGATCCCCCTAAATTATATTCTGAAAAATTCTGAAGAAAATCAAGACCTATGCATTCATTAACGGAGGAAAATTACCTGAAAGCGATTTACAAATTACTGGAAAAGGGCGAAAAGAAAATCAGTACAACCGCTATTGCAGCACTCGTAGAAACAGCTCCTGCTTCGGTGACTGATATGCTAAAGAAACTGGCAGAAAAAAAACTCATTCGCTATGAAAAATACCAGGGAGTCACATTGAGTGGATCCGGTAAGAAAGTTGCCGTTGACATCATCCGCAAACATCGCTTGTGGGAATTTTTTCTTGTTGAAAAACTTGGATTTAGCTGGGATCAGGTTCATGATATTGCAGAACAGCTTGAGCACATTAAATCCGAGGCTTTGATCACGCGACTGGATCATTTCCTGGGCAATCCAAAAGCGGATCCACATGGAGATCCTATTCCCGATGAACACGGTGTTTTTCATGCCTTAAATACCATTCCACTGAGTGCCGTTACTGTCAATGTACCCGTCATTATCACCGGAGTTATTGATCATCGCCCAGTATTTTTGCGATTCCTGGAAAAAGAAGGATATGCACTTGGAAAAAAAATTCTTGTGAAAGAAAAATTAGAAATTGACCAGTCTGTCAATTTGCTGCTCTCGGGAAGCAAAAAATTAAAACATATCAGTCATGATGTTGCCAGAAATATTCTGGTACTACCCGAAAAAACCAAATAGTAAAAAACTCACTCGTTCAAATTAGTAGATTCACCAAACCAGAACATTTCATTCATGTTAGATCTAAAACATTCGAATACTTCACTTCCCGAAGTACATGAAACGATAGATACCTCCACTTCCGGCAAAGGATGGAGAAAAGTGCTGGCTTTCCTCGGACCTGCCTACCTTGTGAGTGTAGGGTACATGGATCCGGGCAACTGGGCAACAGACATTGCAGGAGGAAGTCAATTCGGATATTCACTTATCTGGGTATTATTAATGTCGAACCTGATGGCTGTGCTCCTGCAGAGCCTGAGTGCACGACTTGGAATTGTTCGGGGAAGAGATCTTGCCCAGGCATCCAGAGAAACTTATTCAAGGCCTGTGAATCTGGCTTTGTATTTTCTTGCAGAAATTGCCATAGCAGCCTGTGATCTGGCAGAAGTTTTGGGGATGGCAATTGGACTCAATTTACTTTTCCATATACCTCTGTTGTGGGGTGTTTGCATTACGGTTCTGGACACCTTTCTGCTTTTGTTCCTAATCAATTTTGGTATGAGGAAAATGGAGGCATTCATTATTGCACTCATTGCCATCATTGGACTTTCATTTTTTGCAGAAATGCTCTTTGCACAACCGGATCTGGGAGAAGTTGTAAAAGGATTTGTGCCATCGATGCCGAATGAGGCAGCACTTTACATCGCGATTGGAATTATCGGGGCCACGGTAATGCCTCACAATCTTTATCTGCATTCTTCTTTGGTACAAACACGAAAGTTCAACCGCTCTTCAAAAGAGATCAGAAAGGCAATTCGATACAATATTTTTGATTCGGTTATAGCTCTCAACCTTGCTTTCTTTGTGAATGCGGCCATTTTGGTACTTGCCGCATCCACCTTTTTCAAAAACGGAATGTATGAAGTAGCAGAAATTCAGGATGCTCATAAATTCCTTGAACCTTTACTTGGATCAAAGATGGCACCTGCCCTTTTTGCAATTGCCTTGATTGCATCCGGACAAAGTTCAACACTTACAGGAACACTAGCAGGACAAATTGTAATGGAGGGTTACTTAAGGCTACGTATCGCCCCGTGGATTCGCCGACTGCTTACCCGAATGATCGCCATCATTCCTGCATTGATTACAATCTTTTATTTTGGAGAAGCGGCAACAGGAAAATTGTTAATCCTGTCGCAGGTAATCCTGAGTCTGCAATTGGGATTTGCAGTAATTCCATTAATTCACTTTGTAAGTGACAAAAGCAAAATGAAAGAATTTGTTATTCCGGTGTATGTTCGTATTGCTGCCTGGCTTTCGGCCATCATTATCGTTGGATTGAATGCGCGTTTGGTTTATGGTCAGATTAATGATTGGCTGCAATCCACAGAACACCCCATGGTACTTTGGCTTACTGTTGTACCGATTGCAGGAATTGCTTGTCTGTTGTTGCTCTATATTACCTTCAGACCATTGTTTAAGAAAATCAAGCACGCTAAAACCCAGGTTCCCCATTTGGAAGCAAAAGATCTTGTTCTTACAGAACCGAAGCCGTACAGAAGGATTGCTGTTGCGGTAGATTTCTCGAAAATGGACCAATTGAATATTTCGAATGCTATCAATCAAGGTGGAAAGAAGGCTTCCTATTTATTACTCCATGTCGTTGAGTCTGCCGGAGCGTTGATGATGAAGCAGGATATCCAGGATTTTGAATTCCGTTCCGATCAGAAAAACATGGAGAAATATGTTCAGGATCTGAAAACAAAAGGATATGATGCTTCACTCAAAATCGGATACGGTAATCCCAAGAAAGCTATTCCTGAATTGGTGAATCAATTTGGAGCGGATTTGCTTGTCATGGGAGCCCATGGCCATCGAGGCTTCAAGGATATGATATTAGGAACAACTGTGGATGTAGTCAGACACCGTGTACACATTCCAGTGTTGATTGTTCGCGAAGAAAACAATTGAAGGGAATTCATTCAAATCGAATATTCCTGATGAGCTAAGGAATAGTTCTTTGCTTTCTTATCTTTGAGCTTTCGGAATTGTTTATATGGGCATTGATAAGACAGTAATTCTCAACAAGAAAGCATCTTTTGAATTTCTCTTACTGCAAACATTTACTGCAGGAATTATTCTTACAGGCACTGAAGTGAAGGCAATTCGTGAAGGCAAGGCAAGCTTAAGTGAAGCTTATTGTCTTATTACGAACGGAGAAATCTGGCTTAAGAACATGCATATTTCCGAGTATAAACAAGGTTCGTACAACAACCATGAACCAAAACGACTCCGGAAGCTTTTGCTGAACAGGACTGAAATCCGAAAAATCGAATCCCGCTTAAAAGAAAAAGGAACAACAATTGTTCCGACCCAACTATTTTTTAATGAAAGAGGTTTTGCCAAAATTGACATCGCTGTAGCTCGCGGCAAGAAGATGTACGATAAACGTGAAGATCTAAAGAAGAAAGATCAGGAGAGGGAGATTAGGAAAGTGGTGAGATAAATCGGTTCAAGGTTTAAAGTTCAAAGTTTAAGGTTGTTCCGGGTTTTGAGTTTCGTGTTCTGGGTTTCGCACTGAAAAGGAAGCATTGCAATTTGAGTAAGCGTTTCGTCCCTTGTCTCTTGTCCTTTGTCCACCTCAAAAAAAAAAGTCCGGCAATGCCGGACTTTTTTTTGAAAGGATTCAACGTATTAGAAATACATTGAAAGAACGATCTGGCCATTTGCATTGTCAACGTCGAGGTTGAAATTTGATGATTTACCAGATTTAGAAGTAGTTGTTCTAACACCGTTGTTTACGCTGTCCCAAGCTTCAGTAGTAGATTCGCCTTCACCAGTAGATGAAAGGCCAAGTCCCCAACCGTATTCAGCACCGAGAGACATTTTTGGAGCGAAGAAATATTCAACTCCGATGAAACCGCGAAGGTTGAAACTGAATGTTGAACCGTTTTTGCTTTCAGTTGTACGTGAACCAACACTGCCTGAAATTTCGTTATCAAAATCAGTAGTCGTTGTAGGTCCAGTGTTAGTAGAAGAAAACGCATTACCATATGTGTAAGATGTTTTTCCGCTACCAAGACCGATACCGGCTTCAGCACCATAGAATCCTTTTAAGCGACCTTTTCCACGGAACTTCTGGATGCCGGCGCCCACTGTGAAATTCATTGAACTTACTTTACGGGTGTCAGTCACTGTTGGTACTGGAGTTGCAGTACTTCCATCCTGATTCACCAGATTGTCAGTAGAAGCAGAACCGAATCCGATACGAAGTTTCGCACGGAAAGCTGTGTTCTCGTCTTTCATCATTTTACCAACCAGAGTCATGTTCTTCTGGTAAGCAGCGGAAACGGAATTATCAACTGTATTGTTGAACAAGTTTCCGAAATAGCCCAGAAGTGGAGCTGCATCAAATCCAATTGACCAGTCGCTAGCTTCCGGAAGAATCGGGGTACCTTTTTTTGACATCATGTCTTGAGCATTAGCGCCAATCATCGCTGTTGCTAAAGCTGCACTAAGAATGAGTTTTTTCATTTTTCTGTGGTTTAAGGTTTAGTTGGGTTTATAATAGTGGCAAATTTAAGCGCATCTCAAAATATCAGTCAAGTATTTATTAGAGTTATCCACTCTACTTTGTTCATACAGCTACGATTCAGCTCATTAATTTATCAGTCTTACGAAATTTTAACCTTTATGGTTAAATAAGGTTGCATTTTTAAAATAGTCGGTCAAAATTGATAAATATTGCTGCTTCCTAAAAATATTCCCCTATGATTTTTATCATCAGTTTAATTTATAGATTAACTGAAGCACTTCAAATCATTCTATTTAAATATTTTATGTGTTATTGTTAAAAATTCAATGCTGCAAAAATAGTATAATAAGCCACATTCAAAATAATTTCATTTCGCCACTTAACATAATAAATTATTCTACGTCCTACATCCTGGAAGAGCTTTCGCAAATAGCATTTTATAAAAATGTCATCGCATCAAATTTTTCTCAGCCACATTTTACTTCATTGAATTGAGGAAATGAATAATTTGTCTTTCTGTTTACTGAAACAAAAACTGAATTCAATTTCCAATTCTCCACTTTTCAATTCTAAAAATTCCGAAAAAAATTAAAAAAAGACAGGTTTGTGAACATGGTGTTTGAAAATGATCGAATTCACTTTCAAAAGATTGTCTTGTGAGGGACTAAGTTCTTAAGTTAATTTTTGTTAAGTAGTTTATTTTTTTAGTAGATTGACGTCAATTTTCAGGAAACGCTAGTTTAACCAAAATCAAATTCTATGAGAAAAACACTTACGCTATTCGCGTTGCTGTTGGCTCTTGTATCACTCAAAGCCACAGCCCAAGACCGAACCATCACAGGTAAGGTCACATCCTCCGAGGATAACACCACAATTCCGGGGGTCAGTGTCGTAGTAGTCGGGACCACCATTGGTACCTCTACCGATATGAATGGAGACTATAAGCTGACAATCCCCCCGACAGCTAAAACGCTTCGCTTTTCAGGCTTAGGAATGAAAGTTAAAGATGTCCCCGTAGGTGCATCAAATTCCATGGACATCATTTTGGATGCCGATGTTTTAAAACTTGATGAAGTTGTTGTTTCTGCGATTGGAATTAAACAAGAAAAAAAATCAGTAGGTTATTCGACTCAGACATTAGGTGGAGAAGCCCTCACCAAAGCTGGTCAAACAAATGCATTGAGTTCATTGTCTGGAAAAGTTTCCGGACTTCAGGTGACTCAATCTGCAGGAACTCCGGGTGCATCGGTAAATATCCGATTGCGTGGTGTTTCCTCCATCACCGGTACGAATGATCCATTGATCATTGTTGATGGTGTTGCAATTGATAACTCTCATGACTATTCCGGAAATCCGGACAACCTGAGTAACAATTACCTGAGCAGTGTGAACAACTCGAATAGAGCTGTCGATATTGATCCGGATAACATTGAGTCCGTGAACGTTTTGAAAGGACCTTCTGCAACAGCTCTTTACGGTATTAATGCTGCCAATGGAGCAATTGTTATCACAACCAAAAAAGGAACCCGCAAAGCAGGTGGTGGTGTGAATGTCATCGTCGGTACAAAATTAAACTGGAGCGAAGTGAATAAACTTCCTGAGCTTCAAGACAAATTTGTAAAAGGTTCCGGAGGTAATTATGCAAGCTATCAGAGCACTGCTTCAGGAAGCTGGGGCCCTTCCGGTGATACTACTTATTGGGATCCAAACCAGCCTACTCCATTCAACCAATATGGACAAATGGTTGGAGCTACAGCTGCTGCCAATACTCCGGGTGCTATTAAATATCATCCATACGATAATGTGAATGATTTTTTCCGCACAGGATTTTCAATGGAAAACAACATCGCAGTTTCGGGAGGAAATGACCTTTCAACTTTCAGAATTTCATTTTCCCGTTTGAAGGATGAAGGAATAGTTCCACTTTCCAATTTCAACAGGTATTCACTCAGTCTGGCCGGATCATCTACGATCACTACAAAACTGACTGCTTCCGGTTCTATTACGTATACTAAATCAGGTGGTCGTCGGGTACAACAGGGATCCAATTTGTCAGGATTGATGTTGGACTTATTAAGAAATACTCCTTCGTTTGATATCTCAAATGGTAATAGTGATCCTGAAGCAACCAGTGCATATTTATTGCCTGATGGAACACAACGTAATTACAGAGGTGGAGTTGCTTATGATAATCCATATTGGACGATCAACCAAAATCCATTCAATGATGATGTGAACAGAATGTATGGTTCAATTCAAACAGACTACAAAGCCAACTCATGGTTGAGCTTCACTTACCGTTTGGGTTCGGATTTTTACAATGATCGCAGAAAACAATTTTTTGCAATCGGTTCAGGAGCCTTCCCTGATGGTCAGGTATTTCACCAGGAAATTTTTTACCGCCATGTCAACTCGGATGTGATGGCTACAATGACGAAGAAATTTTCGGATAATTTTACCGCAAGCTTATTGCTCGGAAACAATTTCTTTGGAAGCTACAAACAGAACATGTATGTTGAAGGTGGATTGTTGAATTTCCCTGACTTCCAGAATATATCAGTTGCTTCAAATGTAATCACACGTGAGAGCGTGAATCGCTACAGAACACGTGCCTACTACGGACAAGCAAAATTCGCTTTCAAAGATCAGTTATTCCTTGATCTCACCGGCAGATCGGAGGCCTCTTCTACTCTACCGAAAGATGGCAACACATTCTTCTATCCTTCTGCCAGTTTAGGATGGGTGTTTACAGAATCCCTCAATATGCATAACAAAACTCTGCCATTTGGTAAACTTCGTTTGTCCTATGCTATTGTGGGAAAAGATGCTCCGGTCTATGCTTTGAAAAATTATTACACAACAGGATTTTTTGCTGATGGATGGACTGCCGGTATTGCTTTCCCATTGGACGGACTTGCAGGATATACAGCAGACAATACACTGGGAAATCCAAATTTGAAACCGGAAAAAACAAAAGCATTTGAAATTGGTGCGGATTTGAAATTCCTTGACAACCGTCTGGGATTGGATATCACGTATTACAATAACAAATCTGAAGATCAGATTCTTTCTGTTCCAATCGCCGGATCTACCGGTTATCAATACCAGATTAAGAATGCAGGAAGTATGGAAAACAAGGGTATTGAAATCATGGCCTATATCACTCCTGTGAAGAGTAAAAACTTCCAGTGGGACATCACATTAAACTGGTCACAGAACAAAAACAAAGTTCTTTTCCTGGCGGATGGTATCAATGATTTGTTCCTTGGTGGATTTGAAGGTTCCGCTATTTATGCAGTGGTTGGACAGCCTTACGGTCAAATGTATGGTGGTCGTTGGTTGCGTGATGGCAGTGGTAACATTGTAATCAATGAAGCGGATGGTCTGCCAATCCAGGATCCAACAGTTGGTGTAATCGGCGACCCGAATCCGGATTGGACAGGTGGTATCACGAATTCATTTACTTACAAAGGATTCAGTTTGTCTGCTTTGATTGACATTAAACAAGGTGGACTGATCTGGAATGGAACACGCGGAGCCTTGAACAATTTTGGTATGACAAAAGAAACTGAAACACGTGGTGAAACAAAAGTTTTCGAAGGTGTGAGAGGTTACTACGATGCCAATAATAATCTGGTGATTACAGGCGATGCAAATACAGTTCCTGTTGTTCTTGATCAAAGTTACTATCAGGGAATTGGAACTGGTTTTGCCGGACCTGCTGAACAATTTATGGAAGATGGATCGTATGTTAAACTGCGTGAAGTTAGCTTGAGCTATTCAATCAATCCAAAGTTACTCAAGAAGTCTCCATTTGGCAGCATAGACATTTCACTGATTGGCCGTAATCTCTGGCTCCAGACCGATTATTCAGGTGTTGATCCTGAAACAAGTCTTACCGGTTCAGGAAACAGTCTTGGTATGGATTATTTCAACATGCCAAACACCCGCAGTTATGGTGTGAGTGTTCGTGTATCTATGTAATTGTTTAAGTAATCCTTCATTTCAAAAAAGATCTACATGAAAAAAATCCAAATAAAAACCCGAACAATAGTGCTGTTTTTTGCAGCCCTCTCCCTGGGATCCTGTAAAAAGGATTTCCTGGATGTGAATGACAATCCAAATTTGCCGGAAGAAGTTCCTGTAAACATTATCCTGCCGGCGGCACAAGCTTCACTTGCTTATGACTTTGGTGGAGACATTGCACGTTTTAATGCGATCATGGCTCAGAATGTTACAGGAGTTGGCCGCCAATTTATTGGCTATAACAGCTACGTATTTACCGAAGAAGATTTCAACAATCTCTGGAATAATATGTATGCCGGCAACATGAGTGATTTGTATAAAATCATGGAAAAAGCAAAAGCCACACCGGGTGCATATGATGGCTATGATGGTGTTGCTAAAATTATCATGGCTTATTCCCTTGGTACGATGACTGATCTTTTCGGTGATGTTCCTTATACAGAGGCTTTCAAAGGCAATGCAAGTCTCACTCCGAAATATCAAACCCAGCAGGAGATTTATGAAACAATATTGCCTGAATTGCTAAATTCTGCAATTGCAGATTTCGCGAATACAGGTGATGATTTCGTTTTGCCCGGTGGTGATGATAAAATTTATGGTGGTGATCTTGCTAAGTGGACAAGCTTGGCAAATGGACTCAAAGCCCGTTTTGCAATTCATCTTACAAAGATAAATCCGGGAGCTGCCCAGGCTGCGCTGGATGCTATCAATGCAGGTGGACTTGCTTCTATGGATGATGATGCTCAATTTGGTTTCGGCGGCACATACCAGAACCCTTGGTATCAATATATCGATCAGCGTGCTGATATCTCTTACTCATCGATTGATTATTATTATGGAGTTGGTTGTTTCTTATCAGATACAATGGAGGCATCCGGTGACCCACGCTATGGTGCTGTGATTGATACTGGTGGTACATATTATGCTCCCGGTTTCCCTTCTGCATTATACATGGGTGATGATGCGCCTGTTTACTTCTTCACTTACTTTGAGCAAAAGTTTATTGAAGCTGAAGCCAAATTGCTTACAGGTGATGATGCCGGTGCAGAAATTTCATTACACGAAGCAGTGACTGCAAATATGGAAAAGTTAGGTGTTGATTCTGCTGATAATGCAACATACCAAACTGCAAATGTGGTATGGACCGGCACAACTCAAGATAAGTTGAATCTTATCATGTTCCAGAAATACGTTGCGAATTACCTGCAACCGGAGTCCTGGACAGATTGGCGCAGAACTGGTCAGCCAAACCTTCAGCCAAATGCTGGTTCTACTTCACCAATCCCACGTCGTTACATCTATCCGACAAACGAGCGATTGTACAATCCAAATGCTTCGAATGCGAGCACTACAATGTTGACTCCAAGATTGTGGTGGGATAATTAATCTTCCTTATTTTAAAAAAGCGAGGTTGTTTCATCAGAAACAACCTCGCTTTTTTTATTGATAACTGACTAAGGGAATTGCTTGAAAAAAATATTTTTTTTAATAATATTAGTTATGTTAAATTGACTTGTTGCCTGTTGAACTTTCCCGAATCATTTCCCCCATTCTTTATGCTCCAGCATCGGAACAAAGCGGAAGTTTTTCAATTCATGAGTTTCGAAAGTGGTCTCGGAAGTTTTCAAGATGGTTGTCATAATTTGAACATCCCCAGCACCAACCGGAATAACCATCACTCCTCCTACTTTCAGTTGTTTAAGTAATTCTTCAGGTACATGAGGTGCCCCACAGGTTACAAGGACTTTATCAAAAGGTGCGTAAGATGGAAGACCCTTGTATCCGTCACCATAAAAAAGCTTTGGTGAGTAAGCAAGGGAACTGAGCAAGTCTTTCGTTTTATCAAAAAGCTCTTTCTGCCTTTCGATGGAAAAAACCTTTGCTCCCATTTCCAGAAGTATACAAGTCTGATATCCACTTCCTGTGCCTATTTCAAGGACTTTATCTCCTTTTTTGAGGTGTAACAAGGAAGTCTGATAAGCAACGGTATATGGCTGGGAAATGGTTTGTCCTGCTCCAATTTTAAATGCCTGATCGGTATATGCCTGATTCAGAAAAGCCTTTTCGAGAAAATGATGACGAGGAACTTTAAGCATTGCTTCCAACACCCTCTCATCATCGATACCTTTTGTCCGGATGCTGTCTATCAACTGTTTACGCATCCCCTGGTGCTTGAAATTGTCCTCTTGCTTCATTTTTATCGTTCGATGATTGGTGCGCAAAGAAACCTCCAAAAACAATCTAATTTCGCATTTTTTTTGTTTTCTATTAACAAAAACACGTTCACATTGGAACAATATTCCTTTTCTCCCGCCTTGAAATTTGCTAATTTCGCGACGCAACAAATAATTGGACCAAAATAATGGTGAAAATCGGAGTTATTGGAGCAGGCCATCTGGGAAAGATACATCTCCGGCTACTCAAAGAAATCAACACGGTTGAGCTCATTGGCTTTTACGATCACCATCCTGAGCACGCAGAGTCTGTTTCAAAAGAATTTGGTATTCCTTCCTTTTCTTCTGCAGAAGAATTAATCGAAAATTGCGATGCAATTGACATCGTAACTCCTACTCTTTCTCATTACGAATATGCAGTGAAGGCTCTTCGCAAGTCCAAGCATATATTTATTGAAAAGCCTGTTACGCATACAGTCGCAGAAGGAAAAAAATTAGTTGCATTGGTCCACGAAGCTGGTGTGAAAGCACAGGTTGGACATGTCGAGCGTTTTAATCCGGCCTTCCTTGCTGCGCGCCACTATCTTCAGCAACCCATGTTCATTGAGACACATCGTCTTGCTGAATTCAATCCACGGGGCACAGATGTATCCGTTGTCCACGATTTAATGATTCATGATATCGATATCGTTTTAAGTGTGGTCAGGAGTCCGGTTAAAAAGATCAGTGCAAGCGGTGTTGCCGTCATCAGTGATACTCCTGATATTGCCAATGCCCGCATCGAATTTGACAATGGATGTGTTGCGAATCTCACTGCAAGTCGTATGTCCTTAAAGAACATGCGCAAGAGTCGTTTCTTCCAGCGTGATGCATACATCTCTGTTGATTTTTTGAAGAAAAAAACGGAAGTGGTACGATTGAAAAACCTCATCGGTGATGCCGGACCACTTGACATAACAATCGATCTGGGTAACAACAAAGGTTCCAAAATAATTTATTTTGATCAACCCAAAGTTGAAGATTCAAACGCCATTAAAATGGAGCTCGAATTATTTTCTCAAAGTATTCTTGAAGATAAACCAACGGCGGTGCCCATCGAAGAGGGACATCTTGCTCTCCATGTTGCGCATCAGGTGATGGAAAAATTAAATTCTTCTCTCAATGTTTTTGTGTAGTTCATTTTAGATGGGATGAAAATAATAAAGAATCGATTCTTGTACGGACTTCTTTCACTGCTTCCCTCGTGGTTTTGCATTTTATCATGCAATGTGATCAATCCCGGCGAACCCGTTCCAGCGTATTTTCATCTTGATTCCATGAATCTGAATACTGATTATCTCACACAAGGCAGTTCTTCTTCCAAAATTGTGGATGCCTGGGTATCTATTGACAATAAATATCTTGGTACGTATGGCTTACCGGTGACTTTTCCTGCACTTGCTGAAGGGAATTACAAAATCAGTTTTCGTGCCGGTGTGCAGGTGAATGGAATGACGGATAATCGTGCTGCCTATCCTCCTTTTGCAACCTTTGATACTACATTGAATACTATTCCGGGTTCGACACTCGTATTGAATCCGACGGTCAGTTATAAAAGCGGAACCGTTTTCAAACAAATCGAAGATTTTGATGATGGAAGCCTGTCTCTTGTTTCAACCTCATCTAATCTGGCAATTTTAAACATCACTCCTACATCAGACCCAAACGCATTCGAAACAAATTCAGGCTTTGTTGTACTTGATGATAATCATGCAGTTTTCGAAGTGGCAAGTGCCGATACTTTTTCATTGCCGATTAGTGTGCCTGTGTACTTTGAATTGAACTACAAAGCCGATTGTGAATTCACCGTTGGTGTGTTCATCAGTGGCGCAAGTGTTTTGCAAAGTCCATTGTTAAATATCAGACCCAGTTCCACCTGGAAAAAAATATATGTTAATATTTCTGAGTTAGGAGGAGTAACTTCCGGAAATGTTTTCTATAAGATCTATCTGAAAGCAACAAAAAGTTCAAGTGTAAGCACCGCTACTTTATATTTTGACAATTTAAAGGTTCTGTATTAATGCATAAGCGTACCCAAACATTCTTGTTTATTCTGGCCGACTGGTTTGCAGCAGCGTTAGCATGGGGAATATTTTATGGATACAGAAAACTAATAATTGAGTCGCAAAAATTCGGGTTTGATGTAATTAGCCTTGATAAAAAATTTTATTTGGGAATTCTATTAATTCCTGTGTGTTGGGTTTTTATCTATGCCATAACAGGTGCCTATCGAAATGTATATAGAAAAAGTCGCTTAAAAGAGCTCGGTCAGACATTGTACCTATCGGTAATCGGAGTACTTATTATTTTCTTTTCTCTGCTTTTGGATGATACGGTAATATCCTACAAATCCTATTACCACACATTTTTCACATTACTCACACTTCATTTTGGAATTACAGCTGTATTCCGTTTTATCCTTTCCTCTACTGTCGTTCACAAAATTCACACCCGAAAAATCGGATTCAATACAGTGATGATCGGGAGCAATACAAATGCACTGAATTTGTTGAATCAAATGAATTCGGAGCTTCAATCAGAGGGGAATAAATTTATTGGGTTCGTACATGTTGACGGAAACAACGATCACCTGCTTTCAACGCACCTGCCAAACCTTGGTGACATTCGGACTTTAAGGGAGATTATCGAAAAATTCAAAGTCGAAGAAGCTATCATCGCATTGGAATCATCGGAACACGAGAATATCGGAAAGGTTATCAATGAACTCGAAGATCTTCCGGTTATCATTAAAATAATTCCGGATATGTATGATATCCTTTCCGGTTCTGTAAAAATGAATGCAATTTTCGGGGCTCCACTTATAGAGATTTCTCCTGACCTGATGCCGGTATGGCAGCAATCAGTGAAACGATTCCTTGACATTGTCCTTTCTCTCTTTGTAATGATTTGCTTTTCTCCTTTGTATATTTTCACGGCGATGGGAGTATCCTTTTCTTCCCGCGGTCCACTCTTCTATAGTCACGAACGAATTGGTTTGCACGGTCGGCCATTTAAAATTTACAAATTCAGATCGATGGTTGCGGATGCTGAAAAATTTGGTCCACAACTTTCGAGTACGGAAGATAAACGGATAACGAAATTTGGAAAATGGATGCGGAAAATAAGATTGGATGAAATCCCTCAGTTTTACAATGTTCTGAAAGGCGATATGTCTATTGTCGGTCCACGACCCGAGCGACAATATTTCATCGACCAGATTATGGAATTGGCACCCCATTACAGACATTTACAAAAAGTACGCCCGGGAATAACAAGTTGGGGCCAGGTGAAATTTGGTTACGCTGAAAATGTAGATCAAATGGTTGAACGATTGAAATATGATCTCATCTATATTGAAAATATGTCATTGGCCGTGGACTTCAAAATCATGATTTACACGATGATGATTATTCTGAAGCACAAAGGGAAGTAAGATGGTGGTTAGTGGTTAGTTATTAGTGGTTGGTAGGGCATCACAATAATAAATTATTAGCAATGATTGTAGGGCAGGATTAAAGTTCAGAGTTCAGAGTTCAGAGTTCCGTGTTCAGAGTTCCGTGTTCAATGTTTAGCGCAGGTTTATCACTTATAATTAGCGTTCGTCATGCCATACCAACCACTAACCACTAACCACTAACCACTAACCACTAACCACCAACCACCAACCACCAACCACTAACAACTATACGAAAATGAAAAAAGTATCCATCATCGGGGCGGGAACAATGGGAAATGGAATTGCTCATGTGTTTGCTCAATTTGGGTTCGAAGTGAATCTGATTGATGTTTCCTCGGACGCACTGGCAAAAGCAGTTCTCACCATTGGTAAGAACCTTGACCGGATGGTTTCAAAGGAGAAAATTACATCGGCAGAAAAGGATGCTACACTAAAAAATATTACAACCACCACTTCATTGGAAGAAGGTGTAAAAGGAAGAGATTTAGTTGTTGAAGCGGCTACTGAAAATCTGGAATTGAAATGTAAAATTTTCAGAGATCTGGATCGGTTTGCGGATGCAAGAACAATTCTAGCAAGCAATACATCTTCTATTTCCATTACAAAAATTGCTGCTCAGACACAAAGACCTGGATTGGTGATTGGAATGCATTTTATGAATCCGGTACCGGTAATGAAACTGGTAGAAATTATCCGTGGTTATTCTACAACGGATGAAGTCACCCGGGCAATATTTGAACTTTCTAAGAAATTGGACAAAGTACCGGTGGAAGTAAATGATTATCCCGGATTTATTGCAAACAGGATTCTGATGCCGATGATCAACGAAGCCATCTACTCACTTTATGAAGGTGTTGCCGGAGTTCAGGAAATCGATACGGTGATGAAGCTTGGTATGGCGCATCCTATGGGACCTTTGCAGCTTGCTGATTTTATTGGCCTGGATGTTTGTCTGAGTATTTTGAAAGTACTTCAGGATGGTTTTGGCAATCCGAAATATGCTCCTTGTCCTTTGCTTGTAAATATGGTTACAGCCGGACACCTTGGTGTAAAAACAGGAAAAGGTTTTTATGAATATGCAGCAGGAAATAAAGATCTTGTTGTTGCGGAACGGTTCCGGTAAATCAGGCCCGACTAAAAAACAATTTGTCCGTTTTCAATTTGCTTCACGATCATTTCAATTGTTTTATCTTCTCCTTC
>Ga0138256_10002478_pt1 | contig 19787 bp, 15 predicted proteins | sample KNB2016incub_MG_FD_105486 | JGI IMG/M metagenome (GOLD analysis project Ga0138256, IMG submission 105486) | Active sludge microbial communities from wastewater in Klosterneuburg, Austria - KNB2014incub_MG | ecosystem: Engineered > WWTP > Activated sludge > Unclassified | place: Austria... | reverse complement strand
TGTAAAACCTTTTAGGTGGGATAATGTAGTTCGGGCAGATTTCATATATTTAGAGTGCTTCTTGCATCTCTTCATTTATTATTCACAGGATGGGGGAGAGTTGTCAATAGGGGAAAATTATTGAATCTGAGAGATAATATTATAGATAGGAGTAATTATCGAGATAACCAAAAAACCTACTCCAACTGCTAAAACTATCATAATAATTGGCTCCATGGCAGTTGTTAAACCTTTTACTGTAGTCTCTACTTCTCGCTCAAAATATTCAGAGACACGAGTAAGTGAATCATCAAGTTTTCCTGTCTGTTCACCGATCTTAACCATCTCAACCATGAGGGCCGGGAAGAGAGGATCCGAGAGCATCGCATCTCCGATCGTGACACCCTTCTCAACCTTCCGACCGACCTCACGAATTGCCTCCTGATAATAAACATTCCCAATAACATCTGCACTTTCATTTAGGGAAGAGACTACCAATGATCCTGTACCTACTAATAATCCAAAAGTCCTTGAAAATTCAGCCATAATTGATTGAATCGTTAATTTACCAAAAATAGGCAACCTTAGAACTAACGCATCAAGAAATCTCTTACCTTGGATCGTTTTTTTCCACTTTCTATAATATATTGTAAGTGGAACGACACTGCCAATCATAAATGGCCAATAATTTACCGTAACGTTTGAAAGACCGATGACGATTTTAGTAGGGAGGGGTAAGTCGACATTAAAGCTATCATAAAGTCCAGTAAGCGTTGGGACTACGAAAATCATCATAATCGTCATAACTCCGACCATCATAATTACAACTATCATCGGGTACATCAAGGCTGACTTAATCGTGCTCTTTAACTTATCTTGTTTTTCCAGATTATCTGCAAGACGAATAAGAATCTTATCCAAAAGCCCTGCAGTCTCAGCAGCTTGAATTAGAGAAATGTAAATTGGATAGAAAACACTAGGATACTTAGCAATAGCCTGAGAAAGCGTCTTTCCTTCTTGAACATTTGAAATTATCCCTTCAATGATTTCAGCCATTGCAGGATTCTGAACTTGATTACGAAGGATTGTGAGTGCCTGCATTACTGTTAGGCCTGAGGTCAACATTGACGAAAGTTGTCTAGTAAAAAATACAAGATCCTTCTTTGCGGAACGGCGATTAAGGTGATAGCTTATTGAATTATTCTGATTGAAGACTTTTATGACAATGGGGACAAAATCTTGCTTTCTTAGAAACGCTGCTGCCTCTTCCTGGTCATTTGCATCAACTAAACCATGAACAATTTTACCTTTTTCGTTAACTGCTCTATATGCTAGCTTCATGATTAACCAGCCATCCTCATAACTTCATCAGGATGATTGGCAAATCCTCTTGCAACTTCCATAGTAACCTGTCCTGATCGCACAAGTTGACTTAATGAATCCTCAAGAGTCATCATTCCAATATCTTTTGATGTTTGAATAGCAGAGTCAATTAAATGCGTTTTACCATCCCTAATATTACTCGCAACAGCAGAGCTTCCAAGTAGTATCTCAACTGCTGGGATGCGACCTCCTGTAATGCGAGGAATCAAGCGTTGTGAAATAATGCCCTTTAAAGTAGCTGCTAACTGAACCCTAATCTGTGACCTCTGATGATCAGGGAACGAATCCACAATTCGATCTATGCTCTGAGCTGCTGAATTAGTGTGAAGCGTCGCCAGTACTAGGTGTCCCGTCTCGGCAACAGTAAGTGCAGCCTGCATAGTCTCTGGATCTCTCATTTCACCGACAAGTACAACATCTGGATCTTCTCGAAGTGCTGACCTCAAAGCCATATCCCATGAGTGTGTATCAGTCCCCATCTCACGTTGCGACATAATACTATTTCCTTTTGGATAAACGTACTCGATTGGATCCTCAATAGTCAAGATATGAAGCGCTTTATTTAAATTTATTTCGTTAATAATTGCAGCGAGTGTACTCGATTTACCGTGACCAGTAGGACCGGTAACCAACACAAACCCCTGACGCAAAGCAGCAAAATCATGACAGATTTTAGGCATCTCAAGCTGCTCAAGAGTACGAATAACAGGCGGTAAAAAACGGAGTGCTGCGGCCAGATATCCTCTTTGGAAATAAGCATTAATACGAAATCTTCCCAAATTTCCATATGCTCCGCCGCCAAAACCAAAAGAAAAATCCAGTTCTTTATTGGCAAGTAGTAGCTCTTTCTGCTCGGGGGTCATAAGACCGTAGACCAACTCTTCAACTTTTTCTTTAGTTAATGCTTCGTATGAAGTTAGGTAACGCAAAGTACCATCAATACGAATGGCAGGAAAAACTCCCACTAGTAAATGCAGGTCAGAGGCATTATTTTTGATAGTTAGCTGTAACAGCTCCTGAATATTTGGTGTCATACTATTCCTTTGCAACTCTTAATACTTCTTCAATTGACGATATGCCTTTCAAAACTTTCAGATAACCATCTTGCATCATAGTAATCATTCCCTCAGTGATTGCCTGTTTTTCAATGCTTCCGCTGTCTGGATGAGATAAAATTAACTGACCAATGGCCTCGGTAATCTGCAATACTTCATAAATCCCGATACGACCTTTATATCCAGAACCGCCGCACTCGTTACAGCCTTTGCCTTTATAAAACCTTACCTCACTATCCTGCATTGTATATAGTGGACCTAAAACCTTTTTTAACGTCTCGAGAACTTGTGGAGCAGGGATATATTCCTCCTTACAGATGGGGTCAATTTTTCTTAAAATGCGCTGTCCAACAATCGCTGTAATTGTGGATGCAAGCAAAAAACTTTCAGCTCCAAGATCAATAAGGCGCGGAAGTGCACCAGCAGCACTTTCTGTATGGAGTGTTGAGAATACTAAATGGCCGGTCAACGCTGCCTGAAGAGCCAAGTCTGTTGTTTCTTTATCTCTAATTTCTCCTACCAGGATAATATTGGGATCTTGCCTAAGAAAGGCTCTAAGTCCAGAAGCAAATGTTAATCCGACAGCAGGGTTAATTTGTACCTGATTTACTCCAGCTATTTGATACTCGACCGGATCTTCTAGCGACATAATATTTACTTTTGGAGTATTTAATTTTGATAGAACAGCGTATAGAGTCGTCGTTTTACCACTACCGGTAGGGCCTGTCACTAGGATTATTCCGTGAGGACGTAAAATTGAATCTTCTAAGCGTTTTAACGCAAGACCATTTAGTCCTAAATCCTGAAGAGTTGGGATTCCTCCAGACTTACGAAGAAGACGCATAACAATTTTTTCACCATTTACAGTAGGAAGAATTGAGATACGCAAATCTACCTCTTCAGCTCCAACTTTAAAAGTAAATCTACCGTCCTGAGGCGAGCGATGTTCGTCAATCTTTAAATTTGAAAGAATTTTGATGCGGGAAACAAGTGCTTCCTGAACATTTTTAGGAAGACTTAATTTATCATAGAGAATACCATCAATCCTGTAACGAACACGAACATGATCCTCTTGTGGTTCAATATGAATATCTGAGGAGCGACTAGTAACTGCGTACTCAAGAATAGTTGAGACAATTTTGGCGATGGGTGCTTCTTTAATAAGTTGAGCAATTTGTGAGCTATCTATAACTTTCTTCTTATCTGAAAATTCCTCTGTTTCTTTAATTGCAGCTCCAACCTCTCCGACTAAGGCCTGACGATATTGCTGATCAATAGCATTTTGGACATCAGTTGGTGATGCCGCAAAAGTCTTTACGGTCATTCCTGTCTTTTGTCTAACAAACTCAATCGCATCAAGATCAACAGGGTTCGCCATGGCGATTGAGATAGTCGAGGCTCGTTCATCAAAGAAGAATGGGATAAGATTAAAGCGCTCAACAACAGCTCTTGGTAGGAGACTAATTGCTTGGGGAGAAAAAGAAGTAGTGCTTAAAGAAATATAAGGTACTCCAAGAACTTTTGCTTTTGCTTCGGAAATCCTGTCTTCAGGAACCATCTTAAACTCCCTAAGCACAGTCTCAACATTTTTACCTCCCATAGCACTTTTAATTTTGATATCTGAAGCTTGCTGAGGAGTCAAAACCCTCTCGGTCACTAGCGTATCAAGCAGAGAGAGCTCTTCTTGTCCAAGTTCTAAGATCGGCTCAGCTAGGGCTTGGCTAGTAGGCTCCTCCTGGGTCGCAGACTGTAGCTCAGGCGCAGGTTGAAGCTGGGGGTCAGGCTGGTATTGAGGAGAGGCAACTCCTGGTTGAGAGTTAGGTACTTGGGCAGTATCTGGCATAGTTTAATAGTAGAAAATAGCTTGCTATAATGTCAAGGAAAGTAAATTTATGACAAGCTTTATAATCAATTCTAGATCACTTGAACTACAGGAGCAAAGGCTCCTAGCTATTTGCAACTCGCTTAATATTGATTCACTAGATAGAACCTACATTAAGGGTGATAAAGAAAGCTCACTCGGTATTGAGCTTATTAAAAAACTACAAGAGAAAATCTTCTTTAAACCACTTAGAGGGCAGGACAAGGCAGTTATCATTCCTCAGTCTGAATTACTTACAATTCCAGCTCAGAATGCACTTCTAAAACTACTCGAAGAGCCACCAAATCACACCTTCATCTTCTTACTTTCTACAAATACTGAAGTATTTCTACCGACTATTCTCTCACGCTGCCAAATAATTAATATTAAGGAAGTGGATGCTTCATTTTCAGTCGATGAAAAGCAGGAGGTTAAAGATAGTTTTAATAAATGGAACAACCAAAGCCTAGGGGATGCGTTAAAGCAAGCTGAGATCCTCGCTAAGGATAAAACGAAAACTCTTCAGATACTTGAAAGATACATTATAATCGGTGAAAATATTTTGAGAAATGATGTAATCAATCAAAAATATCTAGCTCCGCAACTTAAAAAACTACAACAAACTTATACAATTCTTAAAACAACCAACACAAATCCTCGGTTAAGCCTAGAGCACCTCTTTCTTTCATTCCTAGATAATAATTAATGTAAACCATTGCTCAGTATGATAGGTTGAAAAGCTCGAAAATTACTGATATACTGGGTATATAAATGGCTGCTAAAAATCCGTCTTCTGAATACTCTGCACAACAAATTCAAGTCCTAGAGGGCCTAGAACCAGTCCGCAAACGACCTGGTATGTACATCGGTTCAACAGACTCAACTGGGCTCCATGAATCTCTTCGTGAAATCGTTGACAACTCAGTAGACGAAGCCCTAGCCGGTTTTGCCCGCAACGTATGGGTGCTTCTTAACAAGGACGGCTCAGTTACCGTGGTGGATGATGGCCGGGGCATTCCAGTTGACATGATGCCTGGTTATGGTAAATCAGCTCTTGAAATGGTCATGACCAAACTTCATGCTGGAGGAAAATTTGGTGGAAGTGCCTATAAAGTATCAGGAGGACTTCATGGGGTTGGATCGTCTGTAGTTAATGCTTTATCAGAATGGCTATGGGTTGAGGTCTTACGTGATAACAAAATCTATCGCCAAGAATATTCAAGAGGAGATCCTAAAACGGGCGTTGATATCGTAGCTGAATCAAAACTTGCTATGAAGATTGAGCGAACAAGTGGTACAGCTACGACATTTTATCCAGATTCAACAATCTTCAATCAAACAATTGAATTTGACTTTGAATTTATTAAAAAAGTTATCCGTGACCGTGCTTACCTTGTACCAAAAGTTTATTTTCACCTCTATGACAATAGGGGGGAGGAGAAAAAAGAAATTAACTTTTATTTCGAGAGTGGAATTAAAGCACTGGTTGAAAAACTTAACGAAAATAAGGGTCCGCTACACAAAGTAATCTACGTAGACAGGCATGTCGGTGATGTCGAGGTGGAACTCTCCCTTCAATACAATGATACTTATACAGAAAATGTTGAGTCATTTGTTAATGTAATCCCGACTGTCAATGGAGGAACTCATCTCACAGGATTTAGAATGGCCCTTACCCGCGCTGTCAATGATTATGGGAAAAAAATTGGAGCTTTCAAAAATGAAGAAGACTCAATTCAAGGTGAAGATACTCGAGAAGGCCTAACAGCTGTAGTCTACATCAAGATGCCTCAGGACAGAATTCAATTTGAAGGTCAAACGAAGGGAAAATTAGGTAATTCCGAAATTCAACCAATCGTTAACCAGGTAACCAAAGAAGGTTTATCTACTTTTTTCGAAGAAAACCCTGCTGACGGAAAAAGAATTTTAGAGAAAGTCTATCTAGCCGCCAAAGCCAGACTTGCAGCAAAAGCTGCAAAAGAAGCAGTTATCAGAAAGGGCGCTCTTGAAGGATCCACTCTCCCAGGAAAACTTGCTGACTGTCAGGAAAAAAATCCTGCACTTTCTGAAATTTATCTAGTAGAGGGAGATTCAGCGGGTGGAAGTGCAAAAAGTGGAAGAGATCGAAAGTATCAAGCGATTTTGCCATTAAAAGGTAAGATCTTAAATACTGAACGCGCACGACTAGATAAGATGATCGAGCATGAGGAAGTAAAAGCACTCATTATCGCACTTGGGGCTGGAATTGGAGATATGATAAATATGGATAAGCTCCGCTATCACCGAGTTATCATCATGACTGATGCTGACGTAGACGGGGAGCACATTGAGACACTAATTCTTACCTTCTTCTACAGACACCTGCCGGAGATTATTCGTTTGGGTTATCTCTATGTTGCTATGCCTCCTCTATTTAAGCTACAAAAAGGTAAAGATATCCGCTACGCATACACTGAAGAAGAGAAGGATAATCTTTTAAAGCAGATGAAAACTGGAAATAGCAATGTTTCAATCCAAAGATATAAAGGTCTTGGAGAAATGAACGCAGACCAACTCTGGGATACTACCATGAACCCTGAAAATAGAGTACTCAAACACATTAGTATTAACGATGCGGAGGAAGCAGATCAGGTCTTTACGATGCTAATGGGAGACGAAGTCCCACCTCGCAAACATTTCATTCAGACTAATGCTATGACAGCAACACTAGACGTTTAGTATGAGTATGAATAGAGAATTAGGGAGAATTGGCACTACAGGTAATTCAAATACCGGAGAGGAATTTGATAGAAGAGCCAAAAGCCCAGATATCATGAGCTTTCCTTATCCGGTACAAGGAGTTAGGGAGAGTACTCAGAACTTAAGCCTTCTACCAAAGGAAGATCTAAGAGATAATGAAACGATACGAGAGCTACAAAAGATAGACGATGAACCGGAACCAGACACGCTAGATATCGTTTTTAATAGACCGGTTCTATAAGGAGGTGACAAATAAATGAATATTACTAAATTATCATCGGGAAAAGATATCGCAAATGGAGAAATTAACGTGTTTGTTGAGATCCCAAAAGATAGTGCGATTAAGTATGAGCTAGATAAGGACTCTGGAGCTATTATGGTAGATCGATTTCTTTATACAGCCATGAGATTTCCAACTAATTATGGATTCGTCCCAAATACACTAGCTGATGATGGCGATCCGCTTGACGTTATGGTACTCTCTGAGTACTCAGTTGCACCAGGCACGGTTATCCCTGCGGTTGTTATCGGAATGCTTGAGATGGAGGACGAAGCTGGAATTGATACAAAAATTTTAGCAGTCCCAACAAAAAAAATTGATCCACTTTTTGGTGAAATGAAGGACATCACTGATGTGCCAGCTGCAACCAAAAATAAAATGAAGCATTTTTACGAGAATTATAAGTCACTTGAACCTGGAAAATGGGTCAAGCTTAAAGAGTGGAAAGATAAAGCAACTGCGCTTGAGGCAGTACAAAAAGCTCTCAAGTAGCGTTTGGACTATTGTTCCTCGCTCTGGATAGAGCGAGATGCAAGCGCCTAAGCGATTTTTTTATTTGTTAAATATATGAGTCTAAATATTGGAAAATTACAACCAACTGACATCTCTCAAGAGATGAAAAAGTCATATCTGAACTATGCGATGTCAGTTATCGTCTCTCGTGCACTACCTGATGTTCGTGACGGACTTAAACCTGTCCATCGACGCATCCTCTTTGGCATGCATGAAATGGGACTTAATCCATCAGCAAAATATCTGAAATCAGCTCGTATCGTCGGAGAAGTTATGGGAAAATATCATCCCCATGGCAACTTGGCAATTTATGATTCACTTGTCCGTCTAGCCCAGGATTTCTCAATGCGCTATCCATTGGTTCTTGGACAAGGAAATTTTGGTTCAATTGATGGTGATCCTCCAGCTGCAGACCGCTATACAGAGGCTAAACTCCAAGCGATCTCTATGGAAATGCTAGCAGATATTGATAAGGAGACTGTTGATTTTGCCCCAAACTACGATGGGAGTTTTGATGAGCCTGTGTATTTACCTGCTAAGCTTCCAAATCTATTACTAATGGGGAGTGAGGGTATTGCGGTCGGTATGGCAACTAAGATTCCACCTCATAATCTTGGAGAAGTTATCGATGCTATCCAATACATGATAGGAAAGACAACTTTCACACATCCGACTAAAGAAACACCAGTTGAGACGCCTAAAATAATTACCGGAAAAGGAGATGAGCCTATAGTAACTGTTGAGGAAAAATCTGTCAGCATGACGACAGAAATTACTATTGATGAGCTCTTACAGTTTATAAAAGGACCAGACTTCCCAACTGCAGGAGCAATTTTTGATATCACCGAAATTAAAAATGCGTATATTACGGGTAGAGGTAAAATCCTAATCCGTGGAAAGGCTGAAATCGAAGATATAGGGCAAGGCAAATCTGCGATCATCATCACAGAAATCCCATATCAAGTGAATAAATCTGTCCTTGTCACAAGAATCGCCGACTTAGCTAAAGAGAAAAAGATAGAGGGTATTACAGATCTTCGCGATGAGTCGGATCGTAGAGGACTTCGAGTCGTAGTTGAACTTAAAAGAGATGCATCTCCTAAAAAGGTATTAAATAATTTATTCAAACACACATCGCTTCAAACGAGCTTTCCGGTCAATATGGTAGCACTTGTGAGTGGTACACCTCAAACTGTAAATCTAAAAGTTATCCTTGAGGAATACCTCAAGCATCGTTATCTAGTTATTAAAAAGCGTTCAGAATTCGAACTGAGACAAGCTAAGGCAAGACTACATATACTGGAGGGTCTTAAGATCGCCGTGGATCATATCGATGAAGTGATCAGGACGATCAGAGCTTCAAAGGACCAGGAAGAGGCAAAGGGGAATTTAATTGAGAAATTTAAGCTCTCCGAAATTCAAGCAACAGCTATCCTTGATATGCAACTTCGACGCCTAGCTGCCCTTGAGAGACAGAAAATAGAAGACGAAATAGCCATGATCAGTGAAACTATCGCTTACCTTGAGGATCTGCTCTCACATCCTGAGAAAATATTAAGTGTAATCGGCGAAGAGCTAACATATCTAAAACAAAAATATGCAGACCCTAGGCGCACAAAAGTATTTAAAGGCAAAGTAGATGAATTTTCTGAGGAAGATTTAATTACAAATGAGTCAACAGTTATAACTCTTACTAAAACTGGATATATAAAACGCCAATCAATGAACAGTTTCTCACTTCAGAATAGGGGGGGTAAGGGGGTCCGGGGCATGACGACAAAAGAAGAAGATACTATAACTCACATCAAGTCAGGGATGACTCATGACAATATCATCTTCTTTACCAATAAAGGTAAGGCTTATCAGCTAAGGGCTTATGAGATTGATGAGAGTAGCCGAATAAGCAAGGGAACAGCTATAGTTAACCTCCTAAATATTGAATCTGGAGAAAAGGTGGAGTCATTTATCGTTCTAAATAAGGACTTGAAGAAAGGTTATGTTTTCTTAACAACCCGCAAGGGAACAGTTAAAAAAACAAATATAAAAGAATTTGAAAACATTAGGCGAAACGGCATGATCGCAATCAAGCTAGACAGTGGTGATGAGCTGGTCTGGAGCAATATGTCAAATGGTGATGATGAGATACTCATCGTTACAAGACTTGGAAAGGCAATTCATTTTTCTGAAAAATCCGTCAGGCCGCTTGGTCGAGGAACTATTGGAGTACGGGGGATTAAACTTGCGCCAAATGATAAGGTAATCAGTATGGATGTATTAAGCAAGGGAGACGAGAGTTCAGAACTCTTTACTATCATGGAAAATGGGCTTGGTAAAAAGACGGTTGTCTCACAATTCCCAAAGCAAGAAAGAGGCGGGCAAGGAGTTAAAGTAGCCAAAGTGAGTGATAAGACAGGTGAAGTCGCAGTCTCACAAATCATTCCTGAAAAAAGTGAAGAACTCATTATCACTAGCAAAAGAGGTCAGGTAGTAAAGCTCGAGATCACGAGTATCCCACGCCTTCACCGAGACACTCAGGGAGTTATCCTGATGCGCTTTTCAAATCCATCAGATAGGGTCTCCGCAGCAACTTGCATCGAAAAAGCTTGATGGCTTGACAAGAAATCATATACTTATTACGATAGATATATGGACAGCGAACTCAATCAAAACCCCCCTATGTCTAAAGACACTCCAGATACTGCTCCTCCGAATTATGCTGGAATGACTCCGCATACGATACCCCAACCTTTCACAGAGGTAGCGTCAAGAGTGGTCCAGCCACCTTCAACCGAGCTACAATCAAATCAAGAAGTCCACTCACTAAACGATGAGGATCCCTATAAGCTAACTGAATATATGACTGAACTTACTGGTGAAAAAGAAAGACTAGATAGCTTACTAGGATTATTGGGCACTCCTGCGGGCAGGAAAACTGCTACGAGCTTAATTGAGCTTTCATTAAAAAGACTTAACATAAATCCTGATCAGGTACGAAATCAGCAGTCGATGCAGATCAAACAAACTCCTTTAACCGCACCTTCAGGAAATCCCTTTTCAACTACCCCAAAATCAGAAGCTTAAAAACTTCTTAATCCTTTCATAAAGTAAACTATAGTATAATATCCTCATGGTTATTGATGGTAAGCAAATCGCACAAAGCATACTAGATAGTCTTAAGGGTAGAGTTCAAGAGCTTGAGGAAGGAGGCATCACTCCACACCTAGCTGTAATCTTAGTAGGTGATGATGAATCTTCAAAAGCCTATGTAAGACAAAAAGAACTTAAAGTAAATGAAATTGGTGCTGCAATCACAGTCCGCCGTTTTAAGAGTAATTTCTCAGAGGCAGAACTACTGCAGCTTATTAGCGAGCTTAATGATGACCCAATTGTCCATGGAATTATTGTTCAGCGTCCACTTCCACCTCAGATTGATAGAAATAAAATTACAGAAGCCACAAATTCTGATAAAGATGTTGACGGATTTTGTGAGAACACTCTATTTGACGCACCGGTTGCACTTGCGGTCTGGAGGATTCTTAAAGAAATTCATAGGACGTCTGGTGATCAAGAGCTAAGCTTAGAAGACTGGGTCAAATCTAAAAATATAGCAATTATTGGCAAAGGTCAGACAGCTGGCATGCCCATAATTAAATTTTTTGATAGAAAGAATCTACCGCTTGATGTTATTCATAGTAAAACAGAGGATAAGAATGAAAAAATCAAAAATGCAGATATTCTCATCACTGCTGTCGGGAAAGAAAATGTGGTCAAAGGTGAAATGCTAAAAAGTGGCACAATCCTTCTCGGAGTCGGAATGGGCAGGGGAGAAGATGGCAAAATACATGGTGATTATAACGAAGAAGATGTCTCAACCTTTGCAGGATTTTATACTCCTGTTCCTGGAGGAGTCGGCCCTGTTAATGTGGCCATGCTTCTTTCAAACCTCTTAAAAGCAGCTGAGAATAATTAGATTCTTCTTGACATGTTGGGCTAAAGTGACTAAACTCATATTCCAGGAGTAACCTGGTTTTTTTATGCCCAAGACAAAAATCTTAACCCTCACTGAAGAATTTAAGGCTCAAGATATCCTCTCTCTTGACCAATTCGATACCCCATCTCTCATCCATCTCTTTAGTGCCACTCTAAAAATCAAAGCTCTCACCCAAAAGGGTAAAGTTTTAGACCTTTTAAAGGGCAATATAGCTGCCCTTATTTTTTATGAACCATCTAGCCGAACTTTTGGATCGTTTTCAGCTGCTGTTAAGCGGCTTGGGGGGGAGACTATTGAGTTTCAAAACCCAGCCCAAACATCATCAGTTGCTAAAGGAGAAACACTCGAAGATACAATCCGCACTCTTGAAGCATATTCAGACGTTATTATTATGCGTCACCCTGAAAAAGGTGCAGCTAAAAAAGCAGCAGAGGCTGCTTTTTTTGTACCCATAATTAATGCGGGTGATGGGATAGGGGAGCACCCTACGCAGGCACTATTGGATATGTTTACTATTTATGAAAAATTCGGAAGTCTGGATAATTTAACAATTCTTTTCGCAGGAGATTTACTCAATGGTAGAACGGTTCATTCACTTCTTCGTGGCCTGGCTTTATTTCAGAATATTACTGTCTACCTTTTATCTCCAAAAAGCCTAACGCTTTCAAGAGAAGATAAAACCATGTTTGAAAGAAGAGGTCTTAAGCTAATCGAGATCCACAACAGTCTCGATATGCCAAAAAACGCTGATGTTTGGTACTGGACACGCGTTCAGAAAGAACGTTTTAAAAACCTCAAAGATTATGAGAGAGTCAAACATTCTTTTATAGTCACCACAGATCTCCTCAAAGAAAGAGCTAAAAAAAATATGATCATTATGCACCCACTTCCAAGAGTTGGCGAAATCGAAAATGCAGTCGATAAAGACCCTAGGGCAATTTATTTCACTTCACAAATTAAAAATGGTATGTATCTTCGAATGGCATTACTAGGATTAGTGCTTGGAAAACTGAAATAGTAGGCATATTTGATCTAGAAAAAAACTCTATTAATCTGAACGTTTTAAAAAGATGAAAGCAACACTACAACTAAAGGATGGAGCTACATTTGAAGCTGAGAGCTTTGGTTCACATACCTCAAGTAGTGGCGAAGTTGTCTTTTCAACTGGCATGATGGGCTATCCTGAAGGACTCACAGACCCATCATTTAAAGGTCAGCTCTTAGTCCTCAGTTATCCTGTTATTGGTAATTACGGAGTCCCGGATAAAAACCTCTGGGAATCGGAGCAACTCATGGTAAAGGGCCTAGTCGTCAGTAATTACATTGATACTCCTTCGCATTTTCAAAGTCAGAGCTCACTCTCCACATGGTTTCGCAATGAAAAGATTCCACTAATTCAAATTAAAGACACCAGATTACTAACCCAGCATATCCGAGATAATGGATCGGTCTTAGGAAGAATAATCATCGATGAAGAAATTGAGTATTATGATCCAAATAAGGAGAATCTAGTTGAACAAGTCTCGACTAAGAAGCTCCATTTCTACCCATCAACAAGTGAAAATACTAAAACTATCCTACTTTTAGACTGTGGAGCTAAAAGAAATATTATCAAGTCACTTCAGAAGCGAAATGTCTCAATCGTCGTAGCTCCTTGGGACTTTGATCCGTTTACTAATATTGGGCAAAAGATGCTTGAGGAAGCGACGAACGGAAGAAGAGATTTTGATGGTTTATTTATCTCAAACGGTCCTGGTGATCCTACTTATGTAACAAAGACCATCCAAATCATAAAAAAGGCACTTGATCTTAAGATCCCAACTATGGGGATTTGTCTTGGTCACCAACTATTGACAATAGCTGCAGGTGGGAAGACAACTAAGCTTAAGTATGGTCATCGAAGTCAGAATCAACCATGTCTAATGGAAGGAACCCCGAGATGCTATATTACAACTCAAAATCACGGTTTTGCCGCAGATGAAATCCCAAAAGACTTTAAGAAATGGTTTACTAATGCCAACGATGGAACCAATGAAGGAATAATTCATACAAAACTTCCTTTCATGTCAGTCCAGTTTCATCCAGAAGCAACTCCTGGTCCATTTGATACTGAATGGTTGTTTGATTTTTATTTAGATAAATTAAAATGATGGAAAAAATTAAAAAAGTATTAGTTCTCGGTTCGGGAGCACTAAAAATTGGAGAAGCGGGGGAGTTCGATTATTCTGGCTCACAAGCCATTAAGGCCCTCAAGGAAGAAGGTATAGAAGTTGTATTAGTTAATCCTAATATCGCGACAATTCAGACCTCCAAACTCCTGGCAGACCGTGTCTACTTCCTACCTGTTAACTCATATTTTGTTGAAAAAATAATCGAGAAGGAACGCCCTGATAGTATCTTCCTCTCTTTTGGCGGACAAACTGCTCTTAACTGCGGACTGGAGCTCAATGATTCTGGAGTCTTAGAAAAATATAAGGTCACAGTACTTGGAACTCCTGTCTCAACCATTGAACTTACCGAAGATCGTAAGGCATTTGCAAAGCATCTTCACAAAATTGGGATTAGTACACCAGTAAGTAAAGCAGCTACTACGACTAAACAAGCCTTAACTATCGCAGGTACACTTGGTTATCCAGTCATGGTCAGATCAGGATTTTCGCTTGGCGGGCAAGGGTCAGGTATCGCTGAATCTGAAAAAGAACTGGAAAAAATAGCTGATCAAGCATTCTCATTTGTTAAACAAATCCTAGTTGAGCAGTATCTACATCATTTCAAAGAAGTCGAGTATGAAGTTGTTCGTGATAAATTTGATAACTGCGTCACGGTCTGTAATATGGAAAATATGGATCCACTAGGTATCCATACCGGAGAATCTGTCGTCATTGCGCCCAGCCAAACACTGACTAACTTTGAATATCATACGCTTCGCTCAATTGCAATAAAGATTGTTCGCAGCCTTGAAGTTGTGGGGGAGTGCAATGTCCAATTTGCTCTTAATCCAAAACCTCATGAACGTGACGGAGATATCAAGAGCTTTGAGTATTATGTTATTGAAATGAATGCTAGATTGTCTCGAAGTAGTGCACTCGCTAGTAAAGCAACCGGCTACCCACTAGCTTACGTCGCTGCTAAACTAGCGCTTGGCAAAAGTCTAACTGAACTGACGAATAAAGTGACCCAGACCACTCAGTTCTGCTTTGAACCAGCTCTTGACTACTTAACTGTCAAAATACCCCGTTGGGATCTTAATAAATTCAAGAAAGCAGAAAACACAATTGGGAGTAGCATGAAGTCGGTTGGAGAAGTAATGGGGATAGGCAGGACTTTTGAAGAGGCATATCAGAAGGCAATCCGCATGCTTGACCTCGACTTTGAAGGAGCAGTAAATAATGATCTCTTTAAAGACTTAGCTAGAGCAGAGATTAAGGAGCATCTTAAAAAGCCAACTCCTAATCGCATGTTTGCCCTAGCCCATGGCTTTATAGTTGGACTTAGCGTTGAGGAGATTTACAAACTAACGGGCATTGATCCATGGTTTTTATATCGAATTGAAAATATTGTGATCCATGAGAAGGAACTTCAAAAATCTAAAAGACTCTCAAAAGAATTGCTTATTAAGCTTAAGCAGATCGGCATCTCTGATAAAAGAATAGGTACACTTACTAATAAATCTGGCCTTGAAGTACGTGAGATAAGAAAGAAATTTAAAATCATCCCAAGCGTCTTTCAGATTGATACATTAGCTGGAGAATTTCCTGCTCAGACCAACTACCTTTACCTTACCTATAACGGATCTCACAACGACGTAAAGCCTCTAAGAGAAAAGGGGGTAATCGTACTAGGCTCGGGCCCGTATCGCATCGGGTCCTCAGTCGAGTTTGACTGGACCAGCGTCAGTACAGTAATGAGACTAAAGAAGCACGACAAAGAATCAATCGTTATTAACTGTAATCCCGAAACTGTTTCGACCGACTATGATGTCTCAAGTCGTCTATATTTTGAAGAGCTGACTTTTGAGAGAATTGCAGATATCTATGACTTCGAACAATCATTTGGGATTATCATTTCCATGGGCGGCCAGACTCCAAATAATAGAGCCAGAGCTCTCAAAGCATACGGCGCACCGCTTCTCGGTACTGATCCAGACAATATTGATAGGGCAGAAAATCGTACTCGATTTTCTGCCCTGCTTGACGAACTAGATATTACCCAACCACCATGGGATAGCCTGACAACGATTGCCAAAGCTTTAGCTTTTTCTAAAAGAGCAGGTTTCCCTGTCCTAATCCGGCCTTCCTACGTTCTTTCAGGACAGAGTATGAAAATATGTCACTCGGAAAAAGAACTTACTGATTTTCTAAAAGAAGTTGCCAGTATCTCTAAAGAATATCCTGTAACGATCTCGAAATTTATCGAGGAAGCAAAGGAGATTGAGGTCGACTGTGTTGGGGAAAAGGGAGAAGTTAAGGCGTTAATTGTCTCAGAGCATGTTGAAAATGCAGGAGTCCACTCAGGTGACGCAACTGTAGTTCAACCGGCTCAAACAATTTATCTTGAAACATTTCGTAAGATTAGACGCATTACAAAAGCTATAGCTAAGGAACTTGAGATAACGGGACCATTTAATATTCAGTGCTTAGCTAAGGATAACCAGGTATCTGTTATTGAGGTAAATTTGCGAGCTTCTCGTACGTTTCCTTTTATCTCAAAAGTTATCGGTATCAACCTCATAGAGATGGCAACAGATGCATTTTTTGGAAGTAATATCAAGCCACTTAATGGAACACCATCAGACCTAGACTTTGTAGCAGTTAAGGCAGCTCAATTCTCATTCGCACGAATTACTGGAGCCGATCCTACACTTGGTGTTGAGATGGCTTCAACAGGTGAAGTTGCTTGCTTTGGTGATGACGTTGAGGAAGCATTTCTTAAGGCAGAGTTGAGTGTGGGTATCAAAATTCCTAAAAATGGAGTTTTTATTAGTATCGGCGGAGAAGTGAATAAGTATAAATTCCTCGAGCAGGCCATAGGCTATCTCTTAAATCTGGATTTACCTATATTTGCGACAGATAAAACTGCAAAATTCCTCCGCAGATATGGCGTCCCAACAAAAAGAGTTTATAAACTTTATGAAACTAAGACGCCAAACGTTATAGATTATTTTAGAAATGGTAAGATCGATCTTGTTATTAATATTCCTGATCAGGATGTTGAGCATGCGATTAATGATGGCTATCTCATTAGAAGAGCTGCAGTTGATAGCAACCTGGCTGTTTTTACTAATCAGCAAAAAGCTATTCTTTTCTTAAAAGCAATTGTTGAAAAAAAGATTGAAACACTTCCAATTAAGGCTTGGGACGAGTATAAATGAAGTGGGCAATAAACAATAAACGATAAACAATAAACGATAAACGATAAACGATAAACGATAAACAATAAACGATAAAAATAAACTGATTCTATGATTAAAATACCTGGACTCATTGACCCCCACGTACATCTCAGAACTCCTGGGCAGGAGGAAAAAGAGGATTTCTTGAGCGGAAGCTCAGCAGCTTTGGCTGGTGGCTTTACAGCTGTGATTGATATGCCAAATAACACAGCTCCAATCACGACAATTGAACGACTTAAAGAAAAGGTAAAGGTCGCAGAAGATAAGATTGTCTGTGATCTTGGCTTCCATTTCGGAACAATGGGAGATAATCTTAGCGAATTTGATAGAATTTTAAAAGAGGGTAGGGGAGTAAAGGGTCTAAAGATTTACCTTAACCAGACAACTGGCAATTTTTTACTTAATAAAAAACATTTATCCGAAATTTTTGATCGTTGGCCGAAAGAACTTCCAATTTTATTCCACGCAGAAAATAGTACTTTTGACGATGTTTTAGAAGTTCTTTACCAAAATCCACGCAAAATTCATCTCTGCCATATGAGCACTGCCTATGAATTAAAAAAGGTTATCGAAGCAAAGAATAAAGGTATGGACGTTACTTGCGGAGTCACTCCTCACCACCTCTTCCTATCTGAAAAACATTTCGAAGAGTACGGCGCATTTGCTATGATGAGGCCTCCCCTGATGCCCCAAGTAGATGTAGACTTCCTCTGGGAGCACATCGATAGCATTGACATGATAGAGAGTGACCATGCCCCACATACGCTTGAGGAAAAGGAGTCAGACAATCCGCCAAATGGTATTCCAGGCCTTGAGACTACACTACCCCTCCTTCTAACAGCAGTTTCTCAAAATGCACTTGAGTTAAGTGATCTAATTAGACTTTGTCATACAGGACCAAAAACAGTATTTAGGATTGAACAGGGAGAAAATACCTATATCGAAGTTGATCTTGATGAGGAGTATGTTATCGACCAGGCTAAGCTCTTCTCCAAAGCTAAATGGACACCATTTAATGGTTGGAAAATGAAAGGGAAACTTAAAAAGACAACCCTACGTGGAAAAACGGTTTTTGAAAATGATGGAATAACTTCAGCTCCCGGAAACGCAAAAATATTGACATGAGTGCAATTGACATTGAACTATATAATCCCTAATATTAGTCTATGATCCCCCCTGTCTTTGATCGCCTCAAAATTCCGGTTCTCACAGTCTTTATCTCTCTTCTTATCTTCTTTGTCATGATAAAGCTTTTTGGACCTATTCCATTTACTATAAATAGTATTAATACTGAAAAAACAGAACAGTTCACAGCCGATGGGACAGGGGAGGCAACAAGCAAACCAGACACTGCTAAATTCATAGTAGGAATAACTAAAACAGGACCTTCAGTGGGCGAAGCCCAAAATCAAACCAATGCCGCTGTTAATGCTATTGTAGAGGGCTTGAAAAAGCAAGGCATTCAGGATAAGGATATAAAAACTGACGAGTACTCAGTTAATCCCAATATCGATTTTACATCAGGAACCCAAAAAACTAATGGTTATACAGTCAGCACCAATATCACAGTAAAGATCAAAGAAGCAGATAAAGCAAATCGAGCAATAGACACAGCAACTAAAAATGGTGCAAATATCATTAGTGGAATTTCATTCACTATCAATGATGAAGAGAGAGAAAAGCTCGAGGACAAAGCTCGAGCAGATGCGATCAGAGATGCAAAAGAAAAGGCAAAGAGGATAAGCCAGCAGGCAGGAATTCATCTTGGAAAAATTACCAATATTATAGTCAGCCCCACATCTCCAGGGCCAATCTTATACAACAAGGCCATGAGTGCACCTGATGAGTCTACTCCACAAATTCCAACTCAACTCCAACCTGGGGAAAATACAGTAACTATCTCAGTTACTCTCTACTACGAGACTCTTTAATCCTCCTGATCAATACTTATTTTTGAATTTCCACTATGGAAGTTGTTGTGGACATCTCGAAGCTGTTTGTTTGTAATATGTGTATAGATCTGCGTCGTCGCTATATTTTTGTGCCCCAGCATCTCTTGAACTGACCTAATATCAGCCCCATTGGTCAGTAGATCTGTCGCAAATGAGTGTCTAAGAGTATGAACAGTTGCATCTACCGGAAGGCGAGCAAGTCTTACATATTTTTTAACGATACGCTCAACGCTCCTAGCTGTTAGCCTCATTTTTTCCCCTTCGTCTAAATCAATTTCTGATCCTGAGTAGCGAATAAAAAGTGGCTTATACATGTCCTGCCTTGCGGTTAAGTATCGGGCAATCCAGTCTGAAGCTCTTTGAGAGATAAAAACAATGCGAGACTTTCTCCCTTTTCCGATGATACCAAATTCTCTCCGGTCAAGATTGATCTGGTCATGATTTAATGAAACCAGCTCCGAAACGCGCAGGCCAGTTGAGAAAAGAAGTTCTATGATCACTCGATCACGAAGACCATCAATTTTTGAAGTATCAGGCATCATAACTAATCTTTCAACCTGCTCTTTCTCCAAAAATTTAAGACTTCTACTCTCAGTCTTTGGTAGTTCAATTTTGGAGTGCTCAAGCGTGGCAATATCATTT
>Ga0138256_10002477_pt1 | contig 19788 bp, 17 predicted proteins | sample KNB2016incub_MG_FD_105486 | JGI IMG/M metagenome (GOLD analysis project Ga0138256, IMG submission 105486) | Active sludge microbial communities from wastewater in Klosterneuburg, Austria - KNB2014incub_MG | ecosystem: Engineered > WWTP > Activated sludge > Unclassified | place: Austria... | reverse complement strand
TCCATCACGATGCGGCCGTTCTCGAGGATGTAGCCGTAGTCGGCATAGCGCAGCGCCATGTTGGTATTCTGCTCGGCGAGCAGGAAGGTGACCTTTTCCTTGGTGTTCAGGTCCTTCACGATCTCGAACACCTCCTCGACGATCTGGGGCGCAAGGCCCATGCTGGGCTCGTCGAGCAGCACCATCCTCGGATTGGCCATCAGGGCGCGGCCGATCGCGCACATCTGCTGCTCGCCTCCCGAGGTGTAGGCGGCCTGGCTCTGGCGCCTCGTCTTCAGTCGCGGGAAGTAGGCGTAGACCTTCTCGAGCGTCCCGGCGACGGCGGCCTTGCCATCCTTGCGGGTGTAGGCGCCGGTCATCAGGTTCTCCTCGATCGTGAGGTGGGCGAAGCAGTGACGCCCCTCCATCACCTGGATGACGCCGCGATCGACCATCTGCGCAGGCGTCATCTTCTCGATGCGTTCCCCCCGGTACTCGACGGAGCCCTTGGTGACTTCGCCGCGCTCGCCGGCAAGGAGATTGGAGACGGCGCGCAGCGTCGTCGTCTTGCCCGCGCCGTTGCCGCCGAGCAGCGCGACCACGCCGCCCTCGGGCACCTGCAGCGAGACGCCCTTGAGCACGAGGATCACGTGGTTGTAGATGACCTCGATGCCGTTGACGTTGAGGAGGATGTCGCTCATGGATCGCTTCTGCCTTTTCCCGGCGCCGCGCGCGGCGCCCGGAAAAGGGCCCCTCGCGGGGCCCGTGGGACCTCAGCCCGTCACTCCTGGCACTGGGCCGGCGTGCGCGGCGTGATCTTCTTCTCGGCCGCGTACTTGGCCGCCGTGCTCCTGACCAGCGGCTTCAGGATGGACTCGTCCGCCTGGTACCAGTCGGACGAGAAGGCCCACTTGCCTCCGTCCCACGTGTGGATGCGCGCCCAGGCCGGGCCCATGTGGTCGGCGCAGGTGGTCGAGACCGGCCGCATGACCTCGCCGAAGCCCAGCGCGTCGAGCTTCTTCGCGTCGAGCGCCAGGTTCTCCAGGCCCCAGCGCGTCTGCTCGGAGGTCATCCACTTGCCCTTGCCGTAGCGCTCCTGCGCGCGCTTGACGCCTTCGACCGCGAGCATCGCGCTCATCGCGCCGCGCATGTACAGCACCGAACCGACCTCCTCGCGCGGACCCGTGCCCTGGTTCTTGTCGTGCACCATGGCGAGGATCTCCTTCGTGACCTTGGCGTTCGGGTGCGCGCCGTGCTGCATGGCCAGGCCGTTGTAGCCCTTGGCGCCGGCGCCGACGTCCTTGACGTCCGGCTCGGCGGCCGACCACCACACGCCGTACATCTTCTCGCGGGGGTAGCCGGTGGCCTGCGCCTCCTTCAGCGCTACCGAGTTCATCACGCCCCAGCCCCACAGGAACACGTAGTCGGGCCGGCTCTGGCGGATCTGCAGCCAGGTTGCCTTCTGCTCGACGCCCGGGTGGGTGACCGGCAGCAGCTGCAGCTCGTAGCCGTGCGCCTTGGCGCGCTCCTGCAGCAGCGGGATCGGCTCCTTGCCGTACGGGCTGTCGTGGTAGACGAGGGTGATCTTCTTGCCCTTGAGCTTGTCGTAGCCGCCTTCCTTCTTCGCGATGTGCTGGATCAGCACGTCCGCGCCGACCCAGTAGGTGCCGGCGAGCGGGAAGTTCCAGCCGAACACGAGGCCGTCCTGCGACTCGCTGCGGCCGTAACCGGCGGTGATCAGCGGGATCTTGTCGACCGGCGCCTTGTCGGTGAGCGCAAAAGTGATGCCGGTGGACAGCGGCTGGAACAGCGTCGCACCACCGTGCTTGCCCTTCAGGCGCTCGTAGCACTCGACGCCGCGCGCGGTGTCGTAGCCGGTCTCGCATTCTTCGTAGACGATCTTCACGCCGTTGATGCCGCCCTTGGCGTTCACGAGCTTCAGGTAGTCGGCATAGCCGTTGGCCCAGGGCGCGCCGTTGGGGCCGTAGGGGCCGGTGCGGTACGGCAGGGCCGGGAAGAACTGCTCCTTCGCCTGCGCGACGGCGAGGTCGGGGCCGAGCAGCGACGCGCCGGCGGTGGCGATCGCCAATGCGGCGACCAGGGACTTGAGTTTCATGTCTGCCTCCAGTTTGGGAAATAGCACTCGACGGTGCGGGGGTGTTTGAGGGTTGCCAGGGTGCGATTCAGTGCGGGAAGGGCCACAGGCGAAGCTTCTCCTTGCCGACCGACCACAGTCTCGCCAGGCCGTGCGGCTCGACGATCAGGAAGAACACGATCAGTGCGCCGAAGATCATGAAGACGATGTGCGACACGGTCGCGGTGTCGATCGGGATGCCGACGGCAGCGCCGAGCGCCGGCAGCAACTGGTCGAGCCAGATTGGCAGCGTGACGATGAAGGCGGCGCCGAAGAAGCTGCCCATCACCGAGCCGAGCCCGCCGATGATGATCATGAACAGAAGGTCGAACGACCGGTTGATGTTGAACGCCGCCGGCTCCCACGAGCCGAGGTAGACGAAGGCCCACAGCGCGCCGGCCACGCCGATGATGAACGAACTGACCGCGAACGCGGTGAGCTTCGCGTAGACGGGCCGGATGCCGATCACCGACGCGGCGACGTCCATGTCGCGCACGGCCATCCACTCGCGGCCGATGTGCCCGCGCACGAGGTTCTTGACCAGCAGCGCGAACACGCAGACGACTGCGAGGCAGAACAGGTACTTCTGCAGCGGCGAGACCACCGGCAGGCCGAAGAAGCTCAGTTCGGCGACCGACACCGAGCCCGACGGCGTGTAGTTCGTGAACCAGCCGATGCGCAGGAAGGCCCAATCGACGAAGAACTGCGCCGCGAGCGTGGCGACCGCGAGGTACAGGCCCTTGATTCGCAGCGATGGAATCCCGAAGACCACGCCGACCAGCGTCGCGAACGCGCCACCGAGCAACATGGCGACCGGCATCGGCATGCCCTCGATGCGCACCATGAAGTTGTAGGCCGCATAGGCTCCCACCGCCATGAACGCGCCCGCGCCGAGCGAGATCTGCCCGCAGTAGCCGACCAGCACGTTCAGCCCGAGCGCAGCCAGCGACAGGATCAGGAACGGGACGAAGATGGCGCGCAGCATGTACTCGTCGGCCAGCAGCGGCACCACGACGAAGGCGACGGCCAGCAGCGCGCCGATCGCCCAGCGGTCCTGGCGGATCGGGAAGATCTGCTGGTCGGCGCGGTAGCTCGCCTTGAATTGGCCGTTCTCTCTGTAGAGCATGGGTTCGATGGGTCGCTGTTACGGGGCGCCGCGCCCGGGTGCTTCCGGCGCGCGGGCCTCGGTCGACGTCATCACGGGCAGGTTCATACGCGATCGATGATCTTTTCGCCGAACAGGCCCTGCGGGCGCACGAGCAGGAACGCCAGGGCCAGCACGTAGGCGAACCAGATCTCGATGCCGCCGCCGAGCATCGGCCCGATGTAGACCTCGGACAGCTTCTCGCCCACCCCGATGATCAGCCCTCCGACGATCGCGCCGGGCACGGACGTGAGGCCGCCCAGGATCACCACCGGCAGCGCCTTCAGCGCGACCAGCGACAGCGAGAACTGCACGCCGAGCTTGCTGCCCCAGATCATCCCGGCCACCAGCGCGACGAACCCGGCAACGCTCCAGACGATGACCCAGATCCGGTCGAGCGGAATGCCGATCGACTGTGCGGCCTGGTGGTCGTCGGCCACGGCGCGAAGCGCGCGGCCGGTGGCGGTCTTCTGGAAGAACAGCGACAGGAAGGCGACCAGCGCGGCGGCGATCACGGCGGCGTACAGGTCTTCCTTGTTGATCAGGACGCCGCCTTCGAAAAGGTTTTCGAACAGGAAGATCGGGTCCTTGGGCAGGCCGACGTCGATCTTGTAGATGTCCGAACCGAACACCGTCTGGCCGAAGCCGTCGAGGAAGTAGGCAATGCCCAGCGTCGCCATCAGCAGCGTGATGCCTTCCTGGTTGACGAGCCGGCCGAGCACCAGCCGCTCTACGAGCCAGGCCACGGCGATCATCACGATCATCGCGCCGGCGAAGGCAAGCAGGTTGGCGATCAACTTGCTGTCGAAGCCGAGCAAGGCGGGAAACCACTCCGAGAAGCGCGCCATCGCCAGCGCCGCGAACAGCACCATCGCGCCCTGCGCGAAGTTGAACACCCCCGAGGCCTTGAAGATCAGCACGAATCCGAGCGCAATCAGCGCGTAGAGCATGCCGGACATCAGGCCGCCGAAAACGGTTTCGATGAAAAAGCCCATGGTATCGAGGCTCTCAGTGGCTGGCGCCGAGGTAGGCGCTGATCACGTCGGGGTTGCCGCGCACCTCGTCGGGCATGCCGTCTCCGATCTTCTTGCCATAGTCGAGCACCACGACGCGGTCCGAGATGTCCATGACGACGCCCATGTCGTGCTCGATCAGCACGATGGTCGTGCCGAACTCGTCGTTGACGTCGAGGATGAAGCGCGACATGTCCTGCTTCTCCTCGACGTTCATGCCGGCCATCGGCTCGTCGAGCAGCAGCATCGTCGGCTCCATCGCCAGCGCTCGCCCGAGGTCGACCCGCTTCTGCAGCCCGTACGGCAGGCGGCCGACCGGCGTCTTGCGGTAGCTCTGGATCTCGAGGAAGTCGATGATCTGCTCGACGAACTCGCGATTCGCGATCTCCTCGCGTTCGGCCGGTCCGATGCGCAGCATCTGAGCGAGAATCCCCGTGCGCATCTTCAGGTTGCGCCCGGTCATGATGTTGTCCAGCACGCTCATGCCCTTGAACAGCGCCAGGCTCTGGAACGTGCGCGCCACGCCCATCGCCGCGACCTTGTGCGGGTTCATCCGCTCGAAGGTCTGGCCGCGGAAGCTGATGCGGCCGTGCTGCGGCGTATAGACGCCGTTGATCACGTTGAGCATCGAGCTCTTGCCGGCGCCGTTGGGACCGATGATCGCCCGGATCTCGTGCTCGCGCACGTCGAACGAGATGTCGGTGAGGGCCTTCACGCCGCCGAAGGCCAGCGAGATGTTCTCCAGGCTCAGGACGACGTCGCCGATCTTTCTGTTGTCCATGTTCACGCGGCCCGCTTCACCTGCGCGGCCGCAAACGTCTTCGAGTCAGCGATCTTCAGGTCGGCCGAGACCATGCCGGTGCGGCCGTCCTCGAAGCGTACCTGCGTCTCGATGAAGCACGACCTGGCTCCGGCGTACAGCGCGTCGATCAGCGGCAGGTACTTCTCGGCGATGAAGCGCCGGCGCACCTTGCGCGTGCGCGTCAGCTCGCCGTCGTCCGCGTCGAGCTCCTTGTGCAGCACCAGGAAGCGATGGATCTGCGAACCGGCCATCATCGGGTCGGCGGCGAGGTCGGCGTTGACCTGCTCGACGCAATCGCGAACCAGCTGGTAGATCTCTTCGCGGCCGGCCAGGTCGACGTAGCCCGCGTAGGGAAGGTTTCGCCGCTCGGCCCAGTTGCCGCAGGCCTCGAAGTCGATGTTGACGAAGGCCATCACCTCGTCGCGCCCGTCGCCGAAGGCCACCGCCTCCTTGATGTACGGGAAGAACTTCAGCTTGTTCTCGATGTACTTCGGCGCAAACAGCGCCCCGCTCGCCAGCTTGCCGACGTCCTTGGCGCGGTCGATGATCTTCAGGTGCCCGTCCTGGTCGAAGTAGCCGGCGTCGCCGGTGTGGTACCAGCCGTCGGCGTCCTTGACTTCGGCAGTCGCCTCCGGATTCTTGTAGTACTCGCGCAGCAGTCCCGGGCTGCGGATCAGGATCTCGCCGGCCTCGGTGACCTTCACTTCGACCCCGTCGACCGGCGGCCCGACGGTGTCGGCCTTCACCTGTCCGTTGGGCTGCACGCAGACGAACACCGCGGTCTCGGTCGAACCGTAGAGCTGCTTCAGGTTGATGCCGAGCGAGCGGTAGAAGACGAACAGGTCCGGGCCGATCGCCTCGCCGGCGGTGTACGCGACGCGCACCCGGCTCATCCCCAGCGTGTTGCGCAGCGGGCCGTAGACCAGAAGGTTGCCGAGCCGGTACTTCAGGCGGTCCAGCAGGGACACGTTCCGGTCGCCGTCGAGCAGCCGCCCGCCGACCCGGCGCGCGACGTTCATGAAGTAGTGGAACATCCTGCGCTTGGGCGCCGCCGCGTCCTCCATCCGGATCGTGACCTGGGTGAGCAGCGCCTCGAGCACTCGCGGCGGGGCGAAGTAGTAGCTCGGTCCGACCTCGCGCATGTCGGCCGCGACCGTTGCAGCCGACTCCGGGCAATTCACGGTGAAGCCGGTCACCAGCCACTGCGCGTAGGAGAAGATGTTCTGCCCGATCCACGCCATCGGCAGGTAGGCGAGGACCTCCTCGTCGTGCGTCAGCCCTTCCATCCGCGACGCCACCGCCGACATCGCGATCAGGTTGCGGTGGCCGTGGATGACACCCTTCGGGTTGCCCGTGGTGCCGGAGGTGTAGAAGATCGCCGCGACGTCGTCCGGGGAGCCGTTCGCGACCTGTTCCTCGAAGAAGCCCGGGTGGCTCGCGAGCCACTCGCGGCCCAGTTCGATCAACCGCTCGTACGAGCGCAGGATCGGTTCCGCGTAGTTGCGCAGCCCGCGCGGGTCGTCGTAATAGACGTGCGCGAGCAGCGGGCACTGCTCGCGGATCTCGAGCAGCTTGTCGACCTGTTCCTGGTCCTCGACGATCGCGAAGCCGATCTCGGCGTTCTGGAAGACGTAGACCATCTCCTGCGCGACCGCGTCCTGGTAGAGCGGGACCGGCACGCCGCCCAGCGCCTGGGCGGCGATCATGCCGGCATAGAGCCGCGGACGGTTCTCGCCGATCAGCGCCAGGTTCTGCCCGCGCCGGAACCCCTGGCTGGCCAGCCCCGCCGCGAGCGCGGCCACCTCGTCGCGCAACTGCGACCAGGTCACCGTCTGCCAGATGCCGAGGTCCTTCTCGCGCAGCGCGGCAGCTTCCGGCCGCTGCCCGGCATGGCGCAGCAGCAGCCGCGGAAACGTGTCCGCACCCGGGGCGCCGGGCAATGCCTCGGGCACGACCGTCGGTTCGGCCATGGTTTGCGCGTCCTCCTTGTCGTGATTCTGGTGGCTCGCCGCGGATTCCAGAACACCGGACTTACCCGTAACTTACGCAGGCGTCCGGACTGCGAGTCGCTACGGGGCCCGCTGGCGAGCGCAGCGCAGTCTAGGCGAGCCCCGACGGTATAGTTGTCGTCTGTCCGACAAAGTCGGGAAAAACCGGAGGTCGGGGACTTGCCCGCATTCGAGGATCTGCTCGCGCGGTCGCCGTGGATGCACGAACTTGATGCGGCGCAGCACGAGCGTGTGCGCCATGAGCTGATCGAGCGCAGCGTGCCGGCCGGCGGCTTCGTGTGCCGCAAGGGCGAACCGGTCGAACACTGGATCGGCGTCGTCACCGGCCTCGTGAAGATCAGCAGCGTGTCGCTCGAGGGGAAGTCCGTCACCTTCACCGGCGTGGCGCCCGGTGGCTGGTTCGGCGAGGGGTCGATGCTCAAGGACGAGCCGCGCCGCTACGACGCGGTGGCGCTGCGCGACAGCCGGATCGCGTTGATGCCGCGCTCGACCTTCCAGTGGCTGCTGGACACCAGCATCGCGTTCAACCGCTACCTGCTGATCCAGCTGAACGAGCGGCTCGGGCAGTTCATCGGGACCGTCGAGATCGATCGGCTGCTCGGACCCGACGCGCGCGTGGCGCGCTGCCTCGCGCAGCTGTTCAATCCGCACCTCTACCCCGGGCTGGGCCTCAAGCTCGAGATCTCGCAGGGCGAGATCGGCTACCTCACCGGCCTGTCGCGACAGCGCGTGAACCAGGCGCTGCGCCGGCTCGAGAGCGAGGGGTTGCTCAAGGTCGATTACGGTGCCGTGACGGTGCTCTCGCTCGACGGCCTGCGCGAGTTCGACGACTGAGCTCGCTTTCGGGTTGACTGGGACGGTGCCGGGACGCCGGTTCGGGACACCCTGGGCGTTGGGGCTGCGCCGCTTGGGCGCGCCAAGGCGCTGTCCTACGGAAACGCTTGGTCGCTCACGCGGAGCCCGGAGCGTCGGCCCCAACTCGGCCCCTGCGGGGCCTCAAACAGGGGCCGACTCGCGCTGCGCGCGTCCGGTCTCCGCTACGCTCCCGCGCCAGCGCCTACGCGCGCCCAAGCGGCGCAGCCCCAACGCCCAGGGTGTCCCGAACCGGCGTCCCGGCACCGTCCCAGTCAACCCGAAAGGAGACGGGCCGCGCCCGCTCCTGCGGGCACGCCAAGCCGCGCGTGTCGGAGCCTGATTCGAACGTTTACCGCACATCGAGACTCCACGCACCAACGAGTTCGAGCGTTCTCCGGCGCCTGCGCGGCGGCGGGGGCCGGGCTCGGGGCGCAGCGGGGAACGCCGAGGCCACACGGCCCGGTCGCGCGTAGGCGCTGGCGCGGGAGCGCAGCGGAGACCGGACGCGCGCAGCGCGAGTCGGCCCCTGTCTGAGGGAGCGAAGCGACCGAGTTGGGGCCGACGGTCCGGGCTCCGCGTCCGCGCGACCAAGCGTTTCCGTAGGACAGCGCCTTCGTGCGACCGGGCCGTGTGGCCTCGGCGTTCCCCGCTGCGCGCCGAGCCCGGCGCCCGCCGCCGCGCAGGCGCCGGAGAACGCGGGCGTGAGCCTAGGCGGCGGTCCGCTTCAACACGATCTGGAGCTCCGCAAAACCCGCCGGATGCACCTGCCGCAGATACGGCGGTCGCGGCCAGTCCCAGGCATCCGCCGGAAAAAGCGCCCGCACCGCGTTGACGTCGCAGTGGTACGGCGGACCCTCGATGCGCCCCTCGCGTCGTCCGTCACGCTCGACCTGCACCGCCAGCAGGACCAGCGTCCCGCCGTGCACGACCCACGACGCGAGCCGCTGCGCGTACGCGACCCACAAGTCGGGATGCAGCGCGCACAGGCAGGCCTGCTCCCAGACCGCGTCGACCGGCGCCGACGGCGCCCACTCGAGCAGGTCGGCCTCGATCACTTCCGCGTCGAGCCCCGCTTGCGCGAGCCGGGCACGGGTCAGCCCCACTGCAGTGGGTGCGTAGTCGACGCCGATCGGGCGAAAGCCGGCGGCGGCGAGCGTCTCCACCTCGTAGCCGGCGCCGCAACCGGGCACCAGCACTCGCGCCCCGGCCGGCAACTGGCCGGCTTCGAGCAGCGGCGCCAGCGCCGGATTGACCGCGCCGCGGTCCCACGGCGTGCGCTGCGACGCGAAGCGCTCCTGCCAGAAGGCGACAGACGGGCCGCCGCGCGTCGCTGCGCCGCTCACCGCAGCCTCACCGTCGCGCTCACCGCGACCTCATTTCTCGTAGAGATAGAAGCCGCGGCCGGTCTTGCGCCCCAGCATGCCGGCGTCGACCATCTCGCGAAGCAACGGCGCCGGCCGATACTTCGGATCCCTGAAGCTGCCGTACAGCACGTCCATCACCGCGAGCTCGACGTCCAGCCCGATCAGGTCGCACAAGGCCAACGGCCCGATCGGGTGGTTGCAGCCGAGCTTCATGCCCGCGTCGATTTCCTCGGCGCTCGCGAGGCCTTCCTGCAGCGCGAAGATCGCCTCGTTGATCATCGGACACAGGATCCTGTTGACCACGAAGCCGGCGCTGTTCTTCACGCCGATCGGCGTCTTGCCGAGCCGCTGCGCAAGCCCGGTGACGGCGACCACGGTCTCCTCCGACGTGCGCAGGCCGCGGATGATCTCGACCAGCGCCATCACCGGCACCGGGTTGAAGAAGTGCATGCCGACGAAACGCTCCGGATGATGCATCGCGGCAGCCAGCCGCGTGATCGAGATCGACGAGGTGTTGGTGGCGATGACCGCCGACGGCCTCACGATCGCCTCGACGTTGCGCAGGATGCGGAGCTTCAGTTCCTCGTTCTCGGTCGCCGCCTCGATGACCAGGTCGACGGCCGCAAGGTCGTCGGGCTGCGTCGTCGTGCGGATCCGCGACAGGATCTCCTGCTTGCGCGCGTCGTCGATCGCGCCCTTCTTCACCAGCCGGTCGAGCGAGCCCGACACCGTGTTCAGCCCGCGCTCGAGCGCCGCGTCGTTGATGTCCTGCATCAGCGCATCGATGCCGGCCGCCGCGCAGGCCTGCGCGATGCCGTTGCCCATCGTGCCGGCGCCGATGATGCCTACGGTCTGGATCGTCATGGCGGGAGTCCTCGTCATGTCAAGAGAGTCCCGCATTCTAGCGACCCGCGCCGCCGCGTCACTTGATGTAGACGGTGCCCGTGAAGCACGACACGAGCTGCTCGTCGCCGCCGCCCCGGGTGCAGGCGACCTCGACCCGGTACACGCCGATGCGCCGGCTGCGCCGGACTTCCGTTGCGCGAGCGACCAGCCGGTCGCCGGGCTTCACCGCGACCTGGAAAGTGATGTGCGCATCGATCCCGGAGGCCACCGGCCCGTGCGAATTCGACGCCAGCCCGAACGCGGTGTCGGCCAGCGTGAAGATCGCGCCGCCATGGCAGCCGCCGTTGAAGTTCAGGTGGCGCGGCTCGACGCGCATCTGCACTTCCGACCGTCCGGGTCCGCCGTCGACCAGCGAGATGCCGAGCGTCGCGCACAGTCCGTCGCGTGCAACCAGCGCGGCGAGCCGGGCGCGCCATGCCGGCGCGTCGTTCGCGTCGGCAGGCACCGCGATCGGCTGCAGCTCCGGTGCGCGCTCGTCGCCACCCTCCCGCCGGCGGCCGCGGCCGCGCAACTCGCCGTGCGCCTCGATCGCGTCGACCAGTTCACCGACGCCACTGCCTTCGCTCGCGCTCACCACCAGCACTGGCGTCTTCCAGCCGCCCTCGGGCACCGGCCGCCGCAGCGTCAGCATCTCGCGCATCTCGCGCCGCGTCTCCTGCGCCAGCGGCAGGTCGCCCTTGCTGACCACCAGCAGGTCCGCAATCTCGAGCACGCCGGCCTTGATCGCCTGCACGTCGTCGCCCAGGCCCGGCGGACAGACGACCACCCGCGTGTCGGCCAGCGCGGCAATCGAGGTCTCGGACTGGCCGGTGCCGACCGTCTCGACGATCACGCGGTCGTAGCCTGCAGCGTCCAGGCAGTCGACCGCCGCGCGGGTGGCGCGCGACAGGCCGCCGAGCTCGCCGCGCGCCGAGAACGACCGGATGAACACGTCCGGATGCGTGCCGTGTTCGCCCATGCGGATCCGGTCGCCGAGCACGGCGCCGCCGGTGATCGGGCTCGACGGGTCGATCGCGACGACCGCGATCCGGCGGCCGCGGCGCAGCCACTCGCCGAGCAGCGCGTTGACCAGCGTCGACTTGCCGCTGCCGGGCACGCCGGTGATGCCGATGACGAGCGCGCGCCCGGCGTGCGCCGCCAGTTCCGCAGCGGCGCGGCGCGCGTCGGCGCCGTCGTCGTCGAAGACGGTCAGCAGCCGCGCGACGGCGCGCCGATCGCCGGCCAGCGCACGCGCGACCAGCGGGCTCTCCCCGGGTTCTCGCGCGGTCATCAGACGACGGCCAGCGGGTGGCCGAAGCCGAGGTCGCGCCTGAGGCGCGAGCAGATCTCCTCGTGCGTCAGGCCTGCGCGCGCCGCCTCGACGACCGCACCGAACACGTTGTCGGCCCGGTCTTCGGCGGCGCGCGTCAGGCGATCGAGCGCCCGGTCCACGTCGGCCTGCGAACGCGCCGCTTTCCACGCGACGAACTCGTCGATGTGGTGCTTCATCACCGCCGGGTCCGGGCGTTCGACGAGCGGCCGCTCGTCCTCGGCCTCGTCCACCCGGTAGGCGTTGACGCCCACCACGACCTGCTCGCCCGAGTCGATGCGGTTCTGGAATCGCATCGCCGACGCGCCGATCATCCGCTGCACGACGCCGGCCTCGACCGCCTGGTACATGCCGCCGGCGTCGTCGACGATCTTCATGATCGAAACGATCTTCTGCTCCATCTGGTCGGTGAGCGACTCGACGTAGAACGAGCCGCCGAGCGGATCGATCACGTCGGTGAGGTGCGCCTCCTCGCGCAGGATGTTCTGCGTGGCGACCGCGATGCGCGCGCCGAATTCGCTCGGGCAGGCGAGCGCCTCGTCGTAGGCGTCGGTGTGCAGCGACTGCAGGCCGCCGAAGATTCCCGCCATCGCCTGCACGGTCACGCGGGCGACGTTGTTCAACGGTTGCTGGCGCGTGAGGTCGACCCCCGAAGTCTGGCCGTGGAACTTGAAGCGCCACGAGCGCGGCTCCCTCGCGCCGAGGCGCTCCTTCGCGACGCGCGCCCAGATCCGGCGCCCGGCGCGAAACTTGGCAACCTCCTCGAAGAAGTTCAGCGAGATGTCGAAGAAGAACGTGAAGCGCGGGAGGAACGCATCCGGGTCCATGCCGCGCGCGACGCAGTCCTCGGCGTTCTGGATCGCCGTGGACAGCGTGAACGCCATTGCCTCGGCGGGCGTGGCGCCAGCCTGCTGCATGTGCTGGCCGACCACCGACATCGGGTTCCAGCGCGGCAGGTGCTCGTTGCACCACGCGATGTGGTCCATCAGCACCCGCCTCGCCCCCGGCAGCGACAGCCGGTAGAACATGTGGTTCGCGACGAAGTGCGACAGGTAGTCGCTCTGGTTCGACGTGCCGGCGATGCGGCGCCAATCGGTGCCGCGGCGCTCGGCGGCGACCAGCATGAACGCGAGCAGCGTGAACGGCGACGGGTCGTTCATCGCGCAGGACACCGTGCCGACGTCGACGCCGTCGAGGCTGCGCTGCATGTGCTCGACGTTGTTGATCACGACGCCGCAGGTTCCGAGCAGCTCGGCATCGACGGTGTCCATGTCGTAGCCGCGGTAGACCGAATTGCACGGGATCAGGGACACCGCGGTGGTGCCGCTGGCCATCATCGCGAGCAGCCGCGCGTTGTAGTCGGCGGGCGTGCCGAGCCCGACCAGCTGGCGCTGGGTCCAGGTGCGTCCGCGGTGCATCGTCGCGTAGATGCCTCGCGTGTAGTCGGGCTGCCCGGGGTAGCTCAAGGGCACGTCGCTGCCGTAGCGCGCCCAGTCGCGAGGCGTGTACAGCGGCTTGATCGCGATGCCCGAGACGTTCTCGATCGATCGGTCGGGGCCGATCGACTCGCGGTATTCGCGCTCCCAGTTTGCGTGCGGATCCGCGTCGGCGCGGGGTTCCAGAAGCGTCGCAGCGACCGGCTTGTTCATCGTGCCCTCCGGGTCGGTTACCGGGCCGGCTCACACGCCCGCGGCGGTGCGCGCCTGGCGCGCTTCGCTCGCGTACTCGCGGATCCTTGCAGTGATGTCGTCGAGCGTACTGCCCGGGTGGAACACCTGGCGCACGCCGGCCTCGAGCAGCATCGGCTCCTCGTTGTCCGGCACGATGCCGCCGACGACGACGCGCACGTCGTCGAGCCCGGCGGCGCGCAGCGCCTTCATCAGCTTGGGCACGATCAGGTGGTCGGTCGCCAGCGACGAGATGCCGATCACGTCGACGTCCTCCTCGATCGCCAGCTTGACCACCGCGTCGACGGTCTGCCACGGCGGCGTGTAGATCACCTCCATGCCGGCATCGCGGCACGCGGCGGCGACGATGCGGCTGCCGCGGTCGTGCCCGTCGAGGCCGATCTTGGTGACGAGCACGCGCGGGCGGAAATCGTTCGTGTTCATGCGAGTTCCCTCATGGTCGGTCGAGCCCGCCCTTCAGCAGGCCGACGAAGCTGCGGGCGATCTGCTCCGGGCGCAGCCGCCCGTCGTCGCGGTACCACTCCTGGCTCCAGTTCAGGGCGCCCATCAGCATCAGGCGCAGGTCGCTGCGCCGCACCCCCGGCGCCAGCGGAAGTTCGGCGACCAGGCGCACGAAGCGTTGCTCGTAGTGGTTGCGCAGTTCGACCAGCTGTGCCGCCACGCTGGGCGCGTCGCCGGGGCGTACGCGGATCACCACCTGCGAGTAGTCGGTGCGGTCGAGAAGCGACGCAAGATGCGCGACGCAAGCCGCTTCGAGCCGTTTCCACGGATCACGCCCGGCCGCGGCGGCCGCGTCGACCTTGCTGCTCAGCCGTCGCACGCCTTCGCGGTACACCGCCACCAGCAGGTCTTCCTTGGTCGGAAAGTGGTAGTACAGCGAGCCCGGTTGCATGCCGATCGGCTGGACGATGTCCCGCACCGACGCGGCGGAGAACCCTCGCTGCGCGAAGACGCGCGCGGCCCCGTCGAGCACCTGCTGCAGCCGATTGTGCGCACGCCGCGCCGGCGCCGGCGCCGGCGCGGCGATCGCCTCGGGCGGAACCTCGGGCGGAACCTCGGAAATGGTCCTGGACACGGCTTGGAGAAATCGGGACAGGGTTCGAAAGATCGGGATGCGTTCGAAAAAGCAGGAATAGCAAAACGAACGGTTGTTTGCCTAAGAGCATAGGCCAGCCGAACGCCGGTCGTCAAACCGCCCGCACCGCGGGCGCATCGCCGGGCGCGGCGACGATCGTGGTGTGAACAGACGCCTAGCCGGCGCGGACCGACAGGCCCGCCTCGGCCAGCCGCGCAAGCAGCGTCGCGACGTGGCCCGGACCGCGGGTCTGCACGACGATCTCGACCTCCACGCGTTGGGCGCCGATGACGCCGAACGCCCGCTCGTGCCGGATCTCCTCGATGTTGACCTGCTCTTCAGCGAGCAGCGCGGTCACGTGTGCGAGCGCGCCGGGAACGTCGCGGATGTCGACGAAGAGCCGCGCAAGCCGGCCCGAGCGGACCATCCCGCGCTCGATGATCGACGCCAGCAGCAGCGGGTCGATGTTGCCGCCGGACAGCACCAGGCCGATCCGCCGTCCGCGGAAACGCTCCGGATGGCGCAGCAGCGCCGCCAGCCCGGCAGCGCCGGCGCCCTCGACCACCGTCTTTTCGATCTCCAGCAGCATCAGCACCGCCTGCTCGACGTCGCCCTCGTCGACCAGCACGATGCCGTCGACGCGCTGGCGGATGATCGGCAGCGTGCGCTCGCCGAGCCGGTCCACCGCGATGCCCTCGGCGATCGAAGCCGCTCCCACCGGATGGCACCCGCCTTCGATCGCGTCGTAGACGAGCGCGAAGCGTTCGACCTGCACCCCCGTCACGCGGATCGCCGGCGCCAGCTGCCTGGCGGCGGTGGCGACGCCCGCGATCAGGCCGCCGCCGCCGATCGGCACCACCAGTTCCTCCAGGTCCGGACGCGCGCGCAGCATCTCCAGGCCGACGGTGCCCTGTCCGGCGATCACGGCATCGTCGTCGAACGGATCGATCATCGTCAGTCCGCGTTCGGCGGCCAGCGCCAGGCCGTGCGCACGTGCAGCGTCGAAGCGCTCGCCGTGCAGCACGATGGTCGCGCCAAAGGCGCGCGTGCGCTCGACCTTCACCGACGGCGTGAAGCGGGGCATGACGATCGTCGCCGGAATGCCGAGCCGCTTCGCATGCCAGGCAACGCCCTGCGCGTGGTTGCCGGCCGAGACCGCGACGACGCCGCGGGCGCGTTGCGCCGCGTCGAGCTGCGAAAGCCGGTTCAGTGCGCCGCGCTCCTTGAAGGAGGCCGTGAACTGCAGGTTCTCGAACTTCAGGAACACCGTCGCGCCGGTGAGCTCGGACAGCGTGTGCGACAGCAGGAACGGCGTGTCCTGCACGTAGCCGGCGAGGCGCGCTGCGGCGGCCTCGACGTCGTCGAACTCGATCATCGGCGCATTCCGGGAATCCGTCGAAGCCTGGTCACGGGCCGGCGCACGTCGCGGACGGCGCCGCCTGCCGGCATAATGCGCCGCACCGACACCCGGCGACAACCGATGCACCAGGACACGACCACGCCCGCGCGCCCGATGGCGCCGCCGATCGCCGAGATCGTCCCGTTGTCCGCACCCGGCACCTGGCTGGCGCTCGGCTGGCAGGACCTGCGCGCGACGGGCTTCCGAGGCCTGTTCTACGGGTTGCTGTTCGCGCTGATGGGCACCGCGATCAATGCCATCTACGAGACGCAGTGGCAGCTGACGATGGGCCTGACCGCCGGATTCTTCCTGGCGGGTCCGTTCGTCTGTGCCGGCCTGTACGAGCTGTCGCGGCAACGCGAGCGCGGCGAGCCCCCCAGCCTGGCGAAGTCGCTGGTGTGCTGGCGGCGCAACCCCGGCGCGATCGCCTTCTTCGCGGCGATCCTCACGTTCGCGATGATCGTCTGGGCACGCGTGTCGGTCGTGCTGTTCGCGCTGGCGTCGACCACCGAGTTTCCGACCGTCCGCGGCATGATCGGCCAGATCGTGTCGCTGGAGAACCTCGAGTTCCTCGTGCTGTGGACTGCGGTCGGCTTCGTGTTCGCATCGCTGGCGTTCGCGATCTCGGTGGTATCGGTGCCGTTGATGCTCGATCGGCGCATCGACACGATGATGGCGATCTTCTCGAGCGCGCGCGCGCTCGCGACGCACCCGGGCCCGGTCTACCTGTGGGCGCTGATGATCGTCGCGATCATCGGCGCGAGCCTGATCCTGTGGCTCGGCCTGCTGGTCGTCACCGCTCCACTGGTCGGGCATGCCACGTGGCACGCATACCGGTCGCTGATCCGCCCGGCGCCGACCCCGGCCTGAACCCGCGGCGGGCGCCGCTGGCTGCACCGCAGCAACGCGCGGCGCGCCTGCAAGGTCGTCATGCGTCGAGCGACTGCGCAGTACGCGCCGACGTGGACGTCGTGCTACCTTTCACACCAGCCATGGCTCATCGGGGCCGCGCATGCGACGAGTGCCGCTCTACAGCAGTTCCGACCGGTCCCGCGCGCCGGGATCGTCGGCGAACGCGCGCCCCGCGTCACTGCGAGCGACGCCCGGGCGTCCACCCGATGCCGCAGTGAGCGGGCCGGCGGCCGCGGCCCCGCGCGTGGGCTTTCTGGTGCGCCGCTTGCGCTCGGACCCGCATCGCCGGCGCACGCTGGCGGCGACGGTGCTGCTCGCCGCCGCGCTGGTCGGCGTCTCCACGCTCGCGCCCCCGTGGCCGACGCGGATCACGCAGGACGACATCGATGCCGCCGTGCTGCACGCGCTGCAGACCCGGCCGCTGCCGTCGCCGGCCGCCAGGGCCTACGAGATCATCCGGCCGGCAGTCGTGCGGGTGCGAGCGCTCGACGCAGCCAAACCCGGTCACGAGGATGTCGAGCGCAACGTCGGCACCGGCGTGGTCATCGTCGATACCGGCACCATCCTGACGAACCTGCACGTCGTAGCGGGCGCGCCGCGCCTGCGGATCGAATTCGCCGGCGGCCACGAGGCCGACGCGTCGATCGTCGGGCTCGAACCGAACCAGGACCTGGCCGTCATCCAGGCGAAGTCCATCCCGGACGACCTGAAGGCGGCGACGATGCGGTCGACGCGCGACCTGGCGGTCGGCGAACGCGTGGTGGCCGTGGGGTTTCCGTTCGGCATCGGGCCTACCGCGACCGCGGGCGTGGTGTCGGGGCTGCGCCGCGAGTTTCGCTCGCCGGAAGGCGAGCGGCTGCTCACCAACCTGATCCAGTTCGACGCGGCCGCGAACCCCGGGAACTCGGGCGGGCCGCTGGTGACGGCCGACGGCGAAGTGATCGGCATCGTCACCGCGATCATGAACCCCACGGAGCAGCGGGTCTTCATCGGCATCGGCTTCGCGGTGCCGATCGAGACCGCGGCCAGCTCCGCCGGCATGTCACCGTTCTGACTCCACGTCCCATGGATCCCGCAACATGATCACACCGATCGACGGCCGTCCCGACGTCGCCGCGCTGATGCAGCGCGTCCTCTACGAGGTCAAGCGCATCGTCGTCGGCCAGGATCGCTTCCTCGAGCGCGTGCTGGTGGCGATGCTCGCGCAGGGCCACCTGCTGGTCGAAGGCGTGCCGGGACTGGCGAAGACGCTGACCGTCAAGACGCTGGCGCGAACGATCCGCGGCACCTTCCGGCGCATCCAGTTCACGCCCGACCTCGTGCCGGCGGACCTGGTCGGCACGCGGATCTACAACCAGAAGACCGGCGAGTTCTCGACTTCGCTCGGGCCGGTGTTCACGCACCTGCTGCTCGCCGACGAGATCAACCGCGCACCGGCCAAGGTCCAGAGCGCGCTGCTCGAAGTGATGCAGGAGCGCCAGGTGACGATCGCCGGCGAAACCTGGAAGGTCCCCGAGCCTTTCCTGGTGATGGCGACGCAAAACCCGATCGAGACCGAGGGCACCTACCCGCTGCCCGAGGCGCAGGTCGACCGCTTCATGATGAAGGTGCTGGTCGAGTACCCGACCGAGGAAGAGGAGTTCGTCATCGTCGAGCGCGTGACCGGGCCCGACACGCCGGTCGCCGCCGTGGCCACCACCGAACAACTCGGCGCGCTGCAGCGCGAGTGCCGGACCGTCTACGTCGACCCGTCGCTGACCCAGTATGCGGTCAGGCTGGTCGCTGCGACCCGCGAGCCGGCGCGCTGCGGCCTCGCGGACCTGTCCCGGTTCGTCACCTTCGGTGCCAGTCCACGCGCGACGATCCACCTGATCGAAGGCGCGCGCGCGCTGGCCTGCCTGCGCGGGCGCCGCTACGCACTGCCGGAGGACGTGACCGACCTCGTCCCCGACGTGCTCAGGCACCGGCTGGTCCTGTCTTACGAGGCGCTTGCCGAGTCGGTCGACGCCGACCAGCTGGTCCGGCGGATCATGGAAGCGATCCCCGCGCCGGACCAGCCGCTGCAGACCCATGTGGACCTCGCCGCGAACGCCTGACTCCGGCGCGGCGCCTGCCGCGAAGGAAGCCGCGGCAGGCGCGCGACGCGGCAGCGCCGACGCGATCCTGCGCCGGCTCGAGTGGACCGTGCTGCGACGACTCGACGGCCTGCTGCAGGGCGATTACCGCACGCTGTTCCGCGGCACCGGCCTCGACCTGACCGACCTGCGCGAGTACCAGCACCACGACGACGTGCGCTACATCGACTGGAACGTGACCGCAAGGCTGCAGGCTCCGTACGTGCGCGAGTACACCGAGTCGCGCGAACTGGCGGCGTGGATGCTGCTCGACCTCAGCGGCTCGGTCGATTTCGGTTCGCAACAGGTCACCAAGCAGTCGGTATCGCGCGACTTCGTCGCGGTGCTCGCCAGGCTGCTCACGCGGCACGGCAATCGCGTCGGCGCGGTCTTCTACGGCGCCGAGGTCGAGGCGGTGCTGCCGGCACGCGGCGGCCGCTCGCAGGTGCTGCAGATCCTGCACCGCATCGCGAACCGCCGGCCGCCGCCGCGCTCGGCCGGCACCGACCTGCGCGCGCTGCTCGGTTCCGCACAGAAGGCGATTGCGAGGCGTTCGCTGGTCTTCGTCGTTTCGGACTTCCTCAGCGCCCCCGGCTGGGACCGGCCACTGGCCCAGCTCGCGCAGCGCCACGAGATCGTCGCGGTGCGGCTCGTCGATCCGCTCGAACGCGCGTTGCCGGACCTCGGCCTCGTGGTGATGCAGGACGCCGAGACCGGCGAGCAGCTGTTCGTCGACACCCACGACCGGGCCTTCCGGCGGCGATTCGAGCAGGTCGCGGCGCGGCGCGAGAAGGCGCTGCTCGAGACCTTCGCACGCGCCGGCGTCGACGTGCTCGAGTTGTCCACCGGCGACGACCTGGTCGACGCGATCCTGCGCTTCGCCGACCTGCGCAAGCGCCGCAGCCGGCTCGCCGCCGGCGGCGGGCTGCCCGCGCACCTCGGGGGTGCGCGATGAGCTTCCTGTGGCCGAACATGCTGTGGCTGCTGCTCGCCATCCCGCTGCTGGTCGGGCTCTACCTGTGGCTGCTGCGGCGGCGCAAGCGCGTCGCCGTCCGCTACGCCGGGCTGGCGATGGTCAGGGAAGC
>Ga0138256_10002476_pt1 | contig 19789 bp, 15 predicted proteins | sample KNB2016incub_MG_FD_105486 | JGI IMG/M metagenome (GOLD analysis project Ga0138256, IMG submission 105486) | Active sludge microbial communities from wastewater in Klosterneuburg, Austria - KNB2014incub_MG | ecosystem: Engineered > WWTP > Activated sludge > Unclassified | place: Austria... | reverse complement strand
GGACGTGGCCAGCCACGGCAGCAACGCCCTGCTCGACACCGGCAGCAGCTTCCTGGTGCTGGAGGCGTCGCTGTATGCGGCGGTGATGTCCGCGTTCGCCGCGCACGATGCGCGGCTGCCGGCGCTGGTGCAGCAATTCGGCGAAGCCTTCAAGGCGGGCCGCGGGCTGCCCAACCACGCCGTTGACCACCGCGCCTGGCCCGACCTGCACCTGCACCTGGAATCACCCGCGGGCGGCGAAACCGTGGTGCGCATCGCCGCTTCGCACTACTGGCCGCACAACGCGCTCAACGCCGGCCAGGCGTTGTTCCTGCTGGCGCCGGGCCTGGCGCATTTTCCCCGGCAGTCCATCCTGGGGCTGCCGCTGTTCGCGGGCCGCTATGCGGTGTTCGACCGCCGCGCCGCCGGCACCGGCACCGTTCGGCTGGCGCAGGCGCGGCTGCCGTGATCGCCACGCTGCGCGGGCCGCGGCTGGACCTGCGCCCGTTGGCCGAAGGCGACCAGGCGCTGTACGTGCAGCTGTACGGCGATGCGCTGGCGATGCAGCACATCGGTGCGGCGCAGGACGCCGGCACCGCGACGCGCGGCTTCCACGCCGCGCTGCGCCACCATGCCGCCGTGCCGCCCGACCGCTATTTCTGGGTGATCCACGACCGCGAACTGGCGCAGCCCCTGGGCCTGATCGGCCTGTCCGTGGACGAGCCGGCCGGCGCTGAAGTGGGCGTGCTGCTGCCGGCGTCGCAGCAGGGCCGGGGCATCGCCACCGAAGCCATCGCCACCCTCGCCGACCACGCGTTCGCATGCCTGCGGCTGCAGCGGCTGCACACCCGCCACCTGCCTGGGCATGCGCTCGCCGCCGGCCTGATGGCGACGCTGGGCTTCGAACCGATCGCGCCCGACAGCAGCTCCGGGCATCGCCGCTGGCAGCTGACCCCGGACCGCTGGGCCACGTCGCCCCGGCGACTTTCCGGGGCCAATCGGCTAACCTGAGCCGGCCTCTTTTCAGACGGCGTTCGGGGACATGGACAAACCGGGGAGCCTGGCCTGCGTCGGCATCGGCATGACGCTGGGCGCACACATCAGCCCGCGTTCGCGCAGCCACATCGAGCAGGCCGACGTGGTGTTCGCCGCCGTGTCCGACCCGCTGGTGGAACTGTGGCTGCAGGAAATGAATCCGACCCTGCGCAGCCTCCAGCCGCTGTACGCCGAAGGCAAGTCGCGCCACGACACCTACCGCGAAATGGTCGAGGCCATGATGGCCCCCGTGCGCGAAGGCAAGACCGTCTGCGGCGTTTTCTACGGCCACCCCGGCGTGTTCGCCCAGGCCCCGCACGAGGCCGTCGCGCAGGCGCGCGAAGAAGGCTTCCGGGCCGTGATGGAACCGGGCATTTCGGCCGAGGACTGCCTGTACGCCGACCTGGGCATCGACCCCGGCAAGACCGGCTGCCAGCACTACGAAGCCAGCCAGCTGATGTTCTACCAGCGCCGCATCGACCCCAGCGCCGTGCTGGTGCTGTGGCAGGCGGGCATCGCCGGCGACCGCAGCTTCCGCCGCTTCGCCACCAAGCCGGCCTACCGCCAGCTGCTGGTGGACCTGCTGGCCGAACACTATCCGCTCGACCACCCCTGCACCGTGTACGAAGCCGCCACCCTGCCCATCCACCGCCCGCGCATGGACACGGTCGCCCTGCGCGACCTGGCCGGCGTGGCGATGTCGGCGCAGTCCACCCTGGTGCTGCCGCCCGCCCAGCCGATGCAGCCGAATCCTGCCATGCTCGCCCGGATCAACGAACTCGAGGCCGCCCTGGCGTCCGCGTGACACCCGCACCACCCACCGCAAACGAGGAAACGTAGATGTCCAACGTGATTGCATTCCTGGAAAAGATGGGCAACAACGCCGCGCTGGCCAACCAGGCCCCGGAAGACTACGCCGCCGCCGTCGACGCGCTCGGCCTGGACGACGCGCCGCGCCAGGCGCTGCTGGACCGCGACGCCTCCGCGCTCAACGGCCTGCTGGGCGGGCGCATGCAGATGATGTGCTTCCTGTTCCCCGCCGACGGCGAGGAAAAGAAGGACGGCGACGAGCCGGCGGAAGGCGATACCCCGGCCGAGGACGCGCCGAAGGAATCGATCCACCGCAGCGGCCTGCACTGAGCCCCACGGGCGCATGCATCCACGCCTTGCAGCCCTGCTGGTCGCGGCGACGCTGTGCATCGCGTCGCCGTGCCTGGCGGCAACGGAGGCCGGCGGTTCGCCGGCCTTCGACGCCATGCTGCGCCAGGCGGAACTGGTGCGAAGCTCCGATCCATCGCAGTTCCAGCGCCTGCTGGGTGAACTCACCGCCAGCCTGGATGTCGCCAGCGACGCCCAGCGCGAACACCTGGCCTACCTCAAGGCCTACCACCTTTCGTACACGGGCCGCTTCGACCTGGGCATCGCCGCGGCCAGGAAGCTGTTCGAAAGCACCAGCGACGTTTCGCTGAGGTTCCGCGCCGGTTCGCTGATCGTCAACAGCTATGCCGCCACCCGGGAATTCACCGAAGGCCTGCGCTACCTCGACCGCACGCTGGCCCTGGTGGAGCAGATCCAGGACCCCGAAATCCGCCACCACGGCTGGACTTCGGCTGCGGTGATCTACAACCAGGTGGGCCAGTACGACCTGGGCCGGCACTACGCCGAGCTGGTGCTGGCCGACGGCGCCACGCCGCGCACCGCCTGCATCACCGGCTATTCGCGGCTCGAGGCGCTGTACAACCTCGAGCGCCTGGACAGCGAAGAACAGTCCATCGCCGACCTGATCGAACAATGCCGCATCGCGGGCGAGCCCCTGGCCGGCTATTTCCTTGAAAGCTACCGCGCGCGCTTCTGGACGGCCCAGGGCGACCGCATCCGCGGCATCGGCACGCTGGAACAGATGCTGCCGGCGGTGGAGGCCACCAAGTACGCCCGCCTGATCGGCGAAGTGCATTCGCTGTTGGCGGAGTGGAAGCTGGCCGAAGGCATGCTGGACCAGGCCGAGCGCCACGCCGAGATCGCCATCGCCCGCAGCGAGGGCACCGTGCATTCGCTGCCGCTGGTGAAGGCCCACCAGACGCTGTACGAAATCGCGATGAAGCGCGGCGACACCGCCATGGCGCTGGAGTCCCTGCGCGCCTACACCGACGCCGACCGCGCCTACCTCGACAGCGTCAAGGCGCGCGAGCTGGCCTTCCAGATGGTCAAGCACGAAACCCAGCAAAAAACCCAGACCATCGAACTGCTCAATCGCCAGAACGAAGTGCTGACGCTGCAGCAGCAGGTCAGCGCCAAGTCCACCCAGGCCAACCGCCTGCTGATTGCCCTGCTGGCGGTGCTGCTGGCGTCGATCGGCTACTGGGCGTTCAAGGTCAAGAAGATGCAGGTGTCGTTCCGCCACCTGGCCGAAACCGACGCGCTCACCGGCATCAGCAACCGCCACCACTTCACCCGCCGCGCCACCGCCGTGCTCGAGCAGTGCCGCAAGTCCAACCAGCAGGTGGGCCTGGTGATGGTGGACCTGGACCACTTCAAGACCATCAACGACCGCTTCGGCCACGCCACCGGCGACTGGGCGCTCAAGGCCGTGGCGCAGGCCTGCCAGCAGGTGTGCCGGCGCGACGACCTGGCGGGCCGGCTGGGCGGCGAAGAGTTCGCCCTGCTGCTGGTGGGCCGCGACGCCGAGGCCAGCGTGGCGCTGGCCGAGGAGTGCCGCCGCCGCATCGCCGCCATCGACACGCTGCCGTCGGGGCATCGCTTCCAGATCACGGCCAGCTTCGGCGTGGCCGGTTCGCGCAACTGCGGCCACGGCTTCGACGCGCTGCTGGCCAAGGCCGACGACGCGCTGTACCTGTCCAAGCGCGACGGCCGCGACCGCGTCAGCGTGCAGGACGCCACCGGCGAGCCGCAGGCCGCGCTGTCGGGCTGAGCCGGCACCCACGCCATGTTCCGCATTGAAACGCCGCGCCTGGTGCTATCCGAGCTGACGGCGGACGACGCCGGCTTCATCGTCGAACTGCTCAACAGCCCCGGCTTCCTGGCCAACATCGGCGACCGCGGCGTGCGCGACGCCGGCGACGCGCGGCGCTACATCGCCCAGGGCCCCGCCGCCAGCTACGCGGCGCACGGCTTCGGGCTGTGGAAGGTCTCGCTGGCGTCCGACGGCACGCCGGTCGGCATGAGCGGCCTGATCAAGCGCGAAGAGCTGCCCTTCCCCGACCTGGGCTACGCCTTCCTGCCCGAGCACCAGGGCCGCGGCTACGCCAGCGAAGCCGGCAGGGCGGCGGTGGACTTCGGCTTCGGCACGAAGCAACTGGCGCGCATCCTAGCGATCGTCAGGCCCGGCAACGAGGCGTCCATGCGCGTGCTGGAAAAGCTGGGCATGGGCGAGCGCGGCGTGGTGCAGCTCGACCACCAGGCGCTGCACGTGTTCGGCGTGGACGCGCCCGGGTTGCACACCCCATGAAAAAGGGCGGGCCGCTTGCGCGACCCGCCCCTTGGTTCACAGTGCAAACGCGGCCTGCGCCGCGCCTGCTGGCGGCATCAGGCCGCGGCGTCCTTGAGCTTCTTGAGCGGGCGGACCTTCACCTTGACGGAAGCCGGCTTGGCGGCGAACCACTGCTCTTCCTTGGTGAACGGGTTGATGCCCTTGCGCTTGGCCTTGGCCGGCACGTTGACGACGGTGATCTTCAGCAGGCCCGGCAGGGTGAACGAACCCGCGCCCTTCTTGCTGACCGAACCGTGCACGGCGCCTTCGAGGGCAGCCATCACCGCACGGACGTCCTTGGCGGCAACGCCGGTACCTTCGGCGATGTGGGCGACGAGGCCCGACTTGGTCAGCGCTTCCTTGATCGCCTTGGGCGCGGCCGGCTTGGCAGCGGCCTTCGGGGCGGCCTTCTTCTTTGCAGCAGCTTTCTTGGTAGCCATGTTTTTATGTTCCCGTTGTTGCTTGATGGGTTGTTGGGGTGCCTGGAAAACCCTCCGGCACAGCGAATGTAGGGCATGTTGGCCGCCGCGCCAAGCCCAATCGGGCAAAAAAAGCCTGTTTTATGCAGCCAAACAGAAAAAGCGCGGCCCCGTGGCCGGTCTTTCCGCCGTGCGTCGTGGCCGGCGGCCGCACCCGCGGGCGGATGCGCGCGGGCGCGGGCCCGCCGCGGGGCGTTGACGCCGCAACCGCCGGGATGCGATTCAATGGCCTTCCCCGCCCTACCCGAGGCAACGCATGCGCAAGATGATCGTCCTGCTGGTTTCCATGGCGCTGGCCCACGCGGCCACGGGCGCGGCGCAGACGCTGGACGGCGGCATCAACGAACGGACCAAGACCGGCGGCAAACAGGCGCCTCCCGCGCAGTCTGCGCGCCCGGCCATCGCGCCCGACCTGCAGGACCTGGCCGTCAAGGCGGCGCGCCTGCTGGACGCCGGGGAGGACACGCCCGAGGCGCGCCGCCTGCTGGGCAACGTGCGCGCCGATGCGCGCTTCGACGACCAGCCGCGGGATTTCCGCTTCAACGTGCTGATGCTGGCGGGCTACGCGGAGATGAGCGAAAACCAGGACGAAGCCGCGGGCGAGCTGTTCCGCCAGGCCTCGACGCTGCAGGACACCGACCCCGACCTCTGGTACTGGCTGTCCTGGGTGGAAGCCAGGCGCGGCGAACACGACGAAGCCGCGCGCAGCCTGGCGCGACTGTTCAAGCGGTGGCCGGACGCCGCCGAAAAAATCCTGGACGAACACGTGCAGCGCGTGGCCTTTGAGCCCGACGCCTCGCAGGCCGCGCGCGCGGAACTGCTGCAGGCCATCGTGGACTCGGGCTGGAAGCGCGAGGCGCTGGGCGGCACCAGCCACTTCCACTACGCCCTGGCCCTGGTGCGCGCCAAGGAAGGCGACACCGAGGCGCTGCGCCGCCTCGTGCCCGGCATCACCGGTCCCACCGACATCGTGCGGCTGCTGGGCGACAAGCGCTTCGACGCCGTGGTGGACGCCGACGACCCGGCCTTCGACCCGCGCGCCGCCGCCGACCGGCAGGTGGCGGCGCTGCAGGCCCAGCTGCGGCTTGCGCCCGATCGACTGGATATCCTGTCGGCGCTGCAGACCGCGCTGCTGATGGCCGGCCGGTTCCAGGAAGTGATCACGCTGGCCGAAGACGTGCAGGCCGCGCTGGACGCGGCGCCGGCGGACAAGCCGGCGTACGTGGCCATGGACGAGCTGCCCTGGGTGCAGGACCAGCATTCGCGGGCGCTGGACGCGCTGGGCCGGTTCGACGCGTCCCTGGCCAGGCTAGAGGCCGCCAGCCGGCTGGACGAGGGCGGCCGCCCCAACGTCAGCCAGGCGTTGAACCTGGCGCAGCGCTACGCCAGCCTGGGCCGGCCGGCCGATGCGCTGGCCGCCGCCGCGCGCGCCGGTTCGGACATGAGCGATTTCGGGCGGATGGTGCAGGCCTCGGCCCGGCAGCGCGCCCACCTGGCCCTGGGCGACGCCGACGCCGCGGCGAAGGCGCTGGACTACCTGCGCGAACACCGCGCCAGCGCGGAAGCCATTTACCTGGACGCCCTGGTGGAAGCCGGTGAGCTGGACGACGCAGCGGCCACCCTGATCGCCCAGCTGGCATCGGCCGAAGATCGCGCCGACGCGCTGTACGAACTGCACGATTTCCGCAAGCCGCCCACCAAACCCGGCAACGTGCAGGCGCTGGCGAACTGGGAAAAGCTGCTGGCGCGGCCCGACGTGGAAGCGGCGGTGGCCAGGGTAGGCCGCCGGCTCAAGGTGGACCTGTATCGGCAGGACTGAGGCCCCGGGCCACGCGGCCCGGTATCATGGCGGCCTCGTTTACCTAGGAATCCGCCATGAGCAACACGCCTCCCGACCGCCTGTCCGTCAACCCGCGCAGCCCGCACTTCGACGGCGCCGTGCTTGAGCGCGGCATCGGCGTGCGCTTCAAGGGCATCGAGCGCAACAACGTCGAGGAATACTGCATTTCCGAAGGCTGGGTGCGGCTGCCGGTGGGCAAGTCGCTCGACCGCCACGGCAACGCCATGACCATCAAGACCAGCGGCGAAGTGGAAGTGTGGTTCCTGGACGCCGCCTCCACGCCCGCCGAATAAGCGCGCACTGCCGCGCATGAAGAAGGGGCCGGTTTCCCGGCCCCTTCTTTTTTGCTTTTGCGTGCGGGCTTAGAACTGCTTCTGCACGTTCACGCTGACGCCGTTGTCGGTGCCGTCGCCGGTGACCTGGCCCTGGTACTCCAAGCGCCAGCCCCAGCCGCTGTTCAGATCGAACAGCGCGCCCAGGCCGACCATGAAGCGGTTGTTGTCAAAGCCCGTGGACGAGAGCCCGTACACCGGGCCGCCGAGCAGGTCGGCGTACCGGATCACGGCGTCGGAGCGACCGCTGAAGTCATGCTGGTATTCCAGGCGCAGCTGCGGGGTGAACCGGCCCCACGGCTGGTCATGCTGCCAGTCCATGCGCAGGCCCAGGTTGCCCACCGTGGTGTCCACGTCCATGTCCTCGTAGGCCAGCGCGTAGATGGCGTCACCGGTTTCGGTGTAGCCGTCCAGGTTGGCCTGCGCCACGTCCAGGCGGGCGTACGGGGTGATCAACATGTTTTCCCGCACCAGGTCCGCGCCCACCGACACCGAGGCGAACTTCTGGCTGCCGTCGCGCTGGCCGTTGACGAAGTTGCCATTGGCCGTGACGTAGCGGCGCAGGTCGAAGTCGATCGACTGGTAACCCAGCAGCATGTCCACGAACAGCCGGCCCGGGTGGTAGCTGGCATACAGCGCCACCGTGCGGGCGTCGCCGTCCACGCGGCTGCCTTCGTCACCCACCGCGTTTTCGTCCTTGCCAAAGCCGAACCCGCCGCCGATCACGAACTCATCGCTGATCCGGTAGTCGATGCCGGTGCTCAGGCCATCGGTCTCGAAGTCGATGTCGGCGCCGCCGTTGCGGCCGTCCTGGCTGCCCGAGCGGATCATGCCGCCGATCCACATGCCCACCGGGCCGCCCTCGCCCGGGCCACCGGCCGCGCCGTCGCCGCTGGCGCGGTTGGCCAGGCCGTTGCCGCCCTGGAAGCCGTTGGTGGTCGGGTTGCACGGGTCGATGCTGTAGCCCACCAGCGGCTCGATGCACGGACGGTCGATGGCGAAGCCCAGCTGGTTGTCGAACCCGCCCTCACCGCCGTTGTGCAGCCGCTCCAGGCGCTGCTGGAAGTTGTTGATCTGCGTGGTGGCGAAGCGCTTGGTGGACTCCACCTGCGCATCGATCAGCCCGCGCACTTCCGCATCCAGGCTCGGATCCGGACGCGGCTGCACCGTGATGGTGACCGTGGCCGGGGCCGAGGTGGTGAAGGCATTGCTCAGCGTGTAGGTCACCACCGAGACGCCGGTGAAGGCCGCATCGGGGGTGAACGTGAGCACGTAGTTGCCGCCCGAGGCCGCGATGGCCGTGGTGCCCGAACCGGCCGGGGTCACCGAGACCACGTTGGCACCGGTGAACGGACCGCCGGCGGCGCCGGTGGTCAGGGTCACCTGCACCGGCGTGGCCGGGGTGGTGGTGGCCGTGAGGTTGCTGGCCACCGGCAGCGGGTTCACCGTCACCGTCACCGTGGCCGGCGCGGAGCTGCCGCCCGGGCCGGTGGCGATGTAGGTGAACGTCACCGTGGGCGAGGCCGCGGCGGGCGCGGTGTAGATGATGTCCAGACCCGACACCACCGCGGTGCCCTGGGTGGGCGGCGTGGCGATGGCGATGCTGGTGATCGGCGCCACCGAGACGTCGTTGGCCGTCACCGCGATGGTGACCGGCTGGCCGGCCAGCACCGTGGCGGTGTCGTTGGCGGCCACCGGCGGGGCGAACACGATCTCGATCGTGTAGGCCTGCGCCAGCGTGGCGGCCGTGCCGGTGGTGCTGTCGGTGACGGTGATGGTGGCGTTGAACGTGCCGGCCGCGGTCGGCGTACCGCTCAGCGTGCCGTTGGCCGCCAGGGTCAGGCCGCCCGGCAGGGCGCCGGCGGTGACCGCGTAGGTGTACGGCGCCACGCCCCCGGTGGTGGCCAGGGTCTGGCTGTAGGCCACGCCCACCACGCCCGAGGGCAGGGTGGCCGGGGTCAGCGTCAGCGCCGGCACCGCGATGGTGACGGTGTAGGCCTGCGCGCCGGTCTGGCCGTTGGCGTCGGTGGCGGTGACCGTGACGTTGAACGTGCCGCTGGCGGTGGGCGTGCCCGCGACCGTGCCGGTCGAGGACAGCGTGACGCCGGCCGGCAGCGCGCCGGTGGTGACTGCGAACGTGTACGGGCCGACGCCACCGGTGGCCGACAGCGTGGCGCTGTAGGCCTGGCCGGCGGTGCCGTCGGGGATCGTGGCCGGAGCGACCACGATGACCGGGGCCGGCACGTCCAGCGTGTAGTTCTGCGTGACCGAGAACGGCGCGCCGGCACCGGTGAGCACCGTGTCGGTGGCGGTGACGGTGATCGGGTAGCTGCCCGGCACGGTGGGCGTGCCCGAGAGGGTGTTGCCCGAGAACGTCATGCCGGCCGGCAGGGCGCCGGTGAGCACGTAGCTGTACGGACCCGGGCTGCCACTGGCGGTGAACACCTGCGAGTAGGCCACGCCGTAGGGCGCGCTGAGCGTGCCGGCCGGCGGGGTCATGGTCAGCACCGGGGCCGCGACGGTGAGCGTGTACGCACGCGCGCCGGTCTGGCCGTTGGCGTCGGTGGCCGTGACGGTGACGTTGAACGTGCCCACTTCATTCGTGGTGCCCGCCAGCGTGCCGCCGGCCGTGAGCGTGATGCCCGCCGGCAGCGAACCCGCGGAGACCGCGAACGTGTACGGACCCACGCCGCCGGTGGCCGACAGCGCCTGGCTGTAGGCGGTGCCCGCGATCGGATCAGGCAGCGTCGCCGGATCCACCACGATCGTCGGGGCCGGGACGTCCAGCGTGTAGTTCTGCGTCACCGAGAACGGCGCGCCGGCACCGACCAGCACCGTGTCGGTGGCGGTGACGGTAATCGGGTAGCTGCCCGGCACGGTCGGCGTGCCCGCGAGCGTATCGCCCGTGAACGTGACGCCGGCCGGCAGGGCGCCGGTGAGCACGTACGTGTACGGGCCCGGGCTGCCGCTGGCGGTGAACACCTGCGAGTACGCCACGCCGTAGGGCGCGCTGAGCGTGCCGGCCGGCGGGGTCATGGTCAGCACCGGGGCCGCAACGGTGATCGTGTACGCACGCGCACCGGTCTGGCCGTTGGCGTCGGTGGCGGTGACGGTGGCGTTGAACGTGCCCACTTCATTCGTCGTGCCGGCCAGCGTGCCGCCAGCCGTGAGCGTGATGCCCGCCGGCAGCGAACCCGCGGAGACCGCGAACGTGTACGGACCCACGCCGCCGGTGGCCGAGATCGTCTGGCTGTAGGCGGTGCCGGCGACCGGGTCAGGCAGCGTGGCCGGATTCACCACGATGGTCGGAGCCGCGACGGTGATCGTGTAGTTCTCCGCCACGGTGAACGGCGCGCCGGCACCGGTGGAGCCGGTGTCGGTGGCCGTGATCGTGAAGGCGAAGCTGCCCGGCGTGGTCGGCGTGCCCGACAGCGTGTTGCCGGCGAACGTGACGCCCGGCGGCAGCGTGCCGGTGGCCGCGTAGGTGTACGGACCCACGCCGCCGCTGGCGGTGAAGGCCTGCGAGTACGCGGCGCCGTAGGGCGCCGCGAACGTGGTGCCGGCCGGCGCCAGGGACAGGCCCGGGCCCGCGACGGTCAGCGTGAACGCCTGGCCGACGGTGTACGGGCCGTTGCCCGTGCTCGAGTCGGTGGCCGACACGTTGAGGTTGAAGCTGCCCGCCTGCGTCGGCGTGCCCGACACCGTGACGGTGTTGGCCGTGGTGCCGGTGATGGACAGGCCGGCCGGCAGGTTGGTCACCTGGTAGCCGCTCCAGGGCTGGGCGCCGCCGTTGAAGGTGAAGGTCTGCGTGTACGGCGCGGCGACGGTAGCCGCGAAGCCGCCCGCGGCGGTGATCGTGATGATCGGATCGCTCACCGTCACCGTGACCAGCGCCGGCGCGGAGGCACCGCCACTGTTGGTAGCGAAGTAGGTGAAGCTGTCCGGACCCGCATAGCCCGCATTGGGCTGGTAGGTCACGGTGATACCCGTGACGGTGGCCGTGCCGTTGGTGGCAGCGCTGCCGGCCACCGAGGTCGGCGTGCCGCCGGTGATGTTGAGCGGCACATTGGTCGGGCCGGCGCCGTAGGGCACCGTGATCGAGACCGGGTTGGCGACCGGCGGCACATCCACCACCGTGATCGCGTACGCCTGCGTGGCCGTGTACGGGCCGGTGCCGGTGCTGCTGTCGGTGGCGGTGATGCTGAAGTTGAACGTGCCCAGCGCGCTGGGCGTGCCGGTGAGGGCCCCCGTGGCGGCGTTGAGCGTCACGCCGCCCGGCAGCGCGCCGGCGGTGACGGCGTAGCTGTACGGCGCGGTGCCGCCCGAGGCCGGCGTGATGGCCGCCGAATACGCGGCGCCCAGCGTGCCGTCGGCCAGCGGCGTGGCCGGCAGCGAGATCGTGGGCGGCGCGATCACCAGCGTGTACGCGCGGCTACCGGCGAACGGGCCCGGGAACGGGCTGCTGTCGGTGGCGGTCACGGTGAAGTTGAAGCTGCCGCCCGCCGTCGGCGTGCCGCTGAGCACGCCGCCCGGGGACAGGGTAAGACCCGCCGGCAGCGCACCGGCGGTGACCGCGAACGAATACGGCGCCACGCCGCCCGAGGCGGTGAGGGTCTGCGAGTACGCGGTCGCCACGGTGCCGTTGGGCACGGTGGCCGGGTTCACCGTCACCGGCACGTCGTCGTTGGTGATGGTGCCCAGGCCCTGATTGTCGGAGATGGTGGCGTTGGTGGCGCCGCTGAGGTTGACGAAGTAGGTTTCGTTGGCCTCGGGCACCGTCTCGCCAATCACCGGCACGTTGAGCGTGCGGGTGGTCTGGCCGGGCGTGAAGGTCAGCGAGCCGGAGGTGCTGGTGTAGTCGGCAGGCTGGGTGGCCGTGCCATCGGCAGAGGCATACAGCACGGTGACCGTCTGGCCACTGGCGGCGCTCAGCGTCACGGTGAACACGGCGTTGACCGTGCCGGCATTGCCTTCGATCACCGAGACGTCGTTGATGGACAGCGACGGCAGCGGGTCGTCATTGACGACGGTGCCCACGCCCTGGCCGTCGCCCACGACGGCATTGGTGACGTTGGTGACGTTGGTGAAGAAGGTTTCGGTCGGTTCGTTGAGCGTGTCGCCGTTGACCAGCACGGTGAAGGTGTAGGTGCTGGCGCCGGCCGGGATGGTCTGGCCGGTGAGGCTGCTGGCCACGTAGTCCACGCCCGCCGTGGCGGTGCCGTTGGCGGTGGCGATGTCGAACGTGACGCCGCCCGGACCGGCCGGGGCCGACAGGCTGACGGTGAAGATGAAGTTGGTGGTGCCGGCATTGCCTTCGTTGGCGGTGACGTCGTTGATCACCAGCGTCGGCAGGTCGTCGTTGAGGATCGTGCCGGTGGCGCTGGCCGGGGCGCCGACGGTGTAACCGGCACCGGCGGCGAGGGTCAGGATGACCGTCTCGTCGGCTTCGATGGTGGCGTCGGCCGTGGGGTTGACCACGACCGTGCCGGTGGTGGCGCCGGCGGCGATCACCAGCGGCGAGGTGACGGCGGCGAAGTCGGTGCCCGACGTGGCGGTGCCGGCCGCGGTGAAGTTCACCGAGGTGGCGGTCAGCGAGGCCTGGTTGAGGGTGACGGTATAGACCAGGTTCGGTGCGCCGTCTTCGGCCACAGAGGCGGGCGCCACGGCGATGGTGGCCGAGGGCACGTCGTCGTTGAGGATGGTGCCGGTGGCGCTGGCGGGCGCGCCGACGGTGTAGCCGGCGCCGGCGGCGACGGTGAGGATCACCGTCTCGTTGGCTTCGACGGTACCGTCGACGTTCGGATTGATGGTGATGGTCGCGGTGGTCGCGCCGGCCGGAATGACGACCGTGGCGACGGCGCCGGCGTAGTCGGTGCCGGCGGTGGCGGTGCCGGCGGTGGTGATGTTGACCGTGGTCGGCGAGCTGAGGTTGAGGCTGCGCGTAACGGTGTAGGTCAGGTTGGTCGCACCGTCTTCAGACACCGAGGCGGGCGCCACGGCGATGGACACCGCCGGCGGCGGGCTGACGGTGACGGTGAACGGCTCGAGTTCGAAGTAGCTGCCCGGGCCCGTGCTGGCATCGGTGACGCGCAGGGTGACCGGGTAGTTGCCCGGCGCGGCGGCCGTGGTGCCGCTGACGACGCCGGCGCTGGAGATGCTGATGCCCGCCGGGAAGGTGCCGGTCTCGAGCAAATAGGTGTAAGGCGCCACACCGCCGGCCGTAACCATGGCCAGTGAGAACGGAGAGCCTTGAATGGCCGTCGCGGTGCTCGTAATCAGGTTCAGCGACGGGTTCTGCACCGTGCCTGTGTAGCCCTTGACCACGAAGTCACCGAGGTTGTCCTGCGACCGCACGCCAAAGGCAAAGCCGCCGCGCTGGGTGGGCGTACCGGAAATCACGCCCGCCGCCGAAAGGGTCAGGCCCACCGGCAGCGTGCCGCCGCTCAGGCTGTAGGTGTAGGGCGCCACGCCCCCGCTTGAGCTCAGCGTCTGGCTGAAGGGCGTGCCCGCAGTGAGCGTGGGCAGTGCGGCGGGCAGCACGGTGATCGCCGAGGTGGGCGGCGTGATGGTGACGTTGAAAAACAGCTCGTCGCCGTTTTCATCTTCCAGCGCAAAGGTGTCGGTGGTGGTGGCCGAGCCGTTGTGGGTGTAGGTGACGGTCTGGTTACCCGGCCCGCTTTGCGGGCTGAGGTTCACCGAACCATTGCTGGGCAGGAACGGCGCGAAGGGCCCGCCCATGCCGAAATTGAAGGGGCCATCGCAGGCGATCAGGTTGATGGACGTGACCGACCCGCCATTGGCAACCGTGAGGTTCTGCGCCGGGCAGTAGGGCGAGGTCTGCGCGGAGGCCTGCGCGGGCCAGAGCAGGAAGGCACAAAGCAGCAACTGCATGCCGAGGAAAAGCACATAGCGCGACGAACGCGCGACCGCGGAAGTGACCTGGTGCATTTCCCTGTTCCCCTGGTGTGAAGCGGCTGAGGCGCTGGCGCCGTTTGCATTTAATGCAGCTCGCTTGGGGAACGGCCGGATGGTCGAAAGCCGGCCAGGCTTGCACTCCCCCAAGCGCATCCTGGCTGCATTGAAGCAGAAATGATCGGCTCGCGGAAGGTGCCCGGTGCACGAGGCAATGCGCCCCTGTGACGCGCAAAAAAAAGGGCGGCCGAAGCCGCCCCTCCCGAAGTGTGAACTCCGCTGCGATCAGATCTTTCCCATCAGCAGCAGGATCACCAGGATCAGCACCACCAGGCCCAGGCCGCCGCTCGGGCCGTAACCCCAGTTACGGCTGTGGCCCCAGGACGGGAGCGCGCCGACCAGCAGCAGGATGAGGACGATCAACAGGATCAGGGACAGGGACATGGGGTGGCTCCTTCGTAAGGTAGACACAGCACTGCACGTTGCATGCCAAGGCCGAATTTCACGCAAACCCGGTGCTTTTGACCTGCAGACCCTATCGCCCAGTGCAAAACGCCCGATCCGCCCGAAGGCAGACGGGCGAACTGCATTGCCGGCCCTCGCGGACGAAGGCACCATCCACGGTGGGGACTCACTTTCGGGGAAAGCCTGGATGCGCCACGCCTGGCTGCTCGGCCTGCTTGTGCTGGCGTCGTGCGCGCGGCTGCCGCCGCGCCCTGATCTGCCCGACGTGGTCGCGATGCCGCCGGCCACGCAGGGCGGCATCGCCGAACGCGTGCAGCCGCGCGAGGCGAAACATCCGGGCCAATCGGGATTCCGCCTGGTGAGCACGGGCACCGAGGCGTATGCACTGCGCGCGTACTCGGCGCAGGCGGCCACCCAGACCCTCGACGTGCAGACCTACATCTGGCACGCCGACCTCACCGGCAAACTGCTGGCCAGCCGGGCGCTGGCCGCCGCCGACCGCGGCGTGCGCGTGCGCATCCTGGTGGACGACCTGGACGCGCGCGCCAAGAACGACGGCTTCGCCGCGCTCGACGTGCACCCGATGATCGAAGTGCGCCTCTACAACTCGCTGGTCAGCCGCGAAGGCGGCGCCGGCAAGGCGCTGGAGTTCGGCCTGGGCTTCAAGCGGCTCAACCACCGCATGCACAACAAGAGCTGGATCGCCGACAACCGCATCGCGCTGGTGGGCGGCCGCAACCTGGGCGACGAATACTTCGACGCCCACGACGGCACCAACTTCGTCGACCTGGACCTGCTGATGGCCGGCCCGGTGGTGGCCGAGGTCAGCGCCAACTTCGACCGCTTCTGGAACTCCGAATCCAACCGGCGCATCAAGCGCCTAGAAACCCAGGAGTACACCGACGCCGAACTGCAGGAACTGCGCGGCGTGCTGGCCCAGGCCGAAGACGAACTGCGGCGCAGCCGCTACGCGCAGGTGCTGCGCGAAGACCCGCGCGTGCAGGACCTGGTGAGCGGCGACACGACGTTCCACTGGACCGGCGAATGGCGGTTCGTCAGCGACGACCCCATGAAGCTCACGCTGCCCGAGGACCAGCGGTCGGCGGTCCTGGACGCGCTGCGTCCCGCACTGGCCTCGGCAAGGCGTGAGGTCGCCCTGATCTCGCCCTACTTCGTGCCGGGACAGCGCGGCAGCGAACAGCTGGTGGCCATGCAGGCCAGCGGCGTGCAGGTGCGGATACTCACCAATTCCCTGGCGGCCACCGACGTGGCGGCCGTGCACGGCGGCTACGCGCGCTACCGCCCCGCCCTGCTCCAGGGCGGCGTGCGGCTATGGGAGCTCAAGCCCGCGGGCAACGAGGCATCGGCCTTCAGCCTGGGCGGATCGTCGGGCTCCAGCCTGCACACCAAGGCGGCCATCGTGGACGACACGCAGGTGTTCGTCGGCTCGTACAACATCGACCCCCGGTCCACGTCGCTCAATACCGAACAGGGCGTGCTGGCCACGCACCCGGCGCTGGCCGCCGAGCTGCGGGCGATCTTCGAACGCGAGCTGCAGGGCGCGCGATCCTGGAAGGTGACGCTGGAGAACGGGCAGCTGCGCTGGAACGACGGCAGCCAGACGCTGGACGGCGAGCCCGGTGCGGGTAAGCGCCAGCGCGTGCTGGCCTGGCTGATGAAGGTGCTGCCGGTGGAATCCCAGCTCTAGCGGTTCAGGCCTTGGCAAAGGCCGCGAAGCCGGCCAGGAAGGTGCGCAGCTGGTCGCGCACGGCGTCGTCCACCAGCTCGCCGCTGCCGTCAAAGGCCTTGCCGGCGCGCGACACCATCAGCCGGCCGCCGTGCCAGGGCCGCGTGGACAGCGTGCGCAGCACCGGCAGCCACGCCGCCTGCGCCAGGATGGTGCCGAAGCCGCCAGGCGAGGCGCCGATCACCGCCACCGGGCGGTTGCCGAACACCTGGGCTGCGTCGTCGCCGCGCGACAGCCAGTCAATGCCGTTCTTGAACACGCCGGGGATGCCGTTGTTGTACTCGGGCGAGGCCAGCAGCAGGCCGTCGCAGGCCAGGATGCGCGCCTTGAGCGCGGCCACGGCAGCGGGTTCGCCCTGCGCCGCTTCCAGGTCGCCGTCGTACAGCGGGATGCCCTTTAGCGTGGCGATCTCCAGCGTGCTGCCTTCGGGCATCAGGCTGGCGGCGGCGCGCAGCAGGGCGGTGTTGAACGAGCCTTCGCGAAGGCTGCCGGAAATGCCGATCAGTCGGGTCATGGGGTGTCTCCGTGGGCAGGTGCCCCATCTTGCACGCATCGGCGCCGCCGGGGCGGGTCAGTCGATGCGGTAAACGCGCGCCTTGGGCAGGTCCGGATCCACCTGCAGGAACCAGCGGCCGGCGATGCCCGGCACCACCTGCACTTCCGGCGATTCGCGCGGCGCGTCCAGGCGCAGCCTGCCCTTGAGCACTTTCCACACCTGGCCATTCTCCAGCGTGAACTCGGTGCCCGGCTCCCAGCCGCTGATCGTGCCCCTGGCGCGGCTGGCGATGGGTTCGTCGGACAGGCCGATGAAGCGCGACGGGTCGGGGTCGCGCTGGGTGCCGGACGCGGCGGCGTCGGCACGGGCCTCGGCGCGCGCGGCCTGCACGGTGGCGGCGGCTTGTTCGTCCAGCAACGCGTTGAGCAGGGCCAGCTGTTCGGGCGTGAGCGTGTCCAGGCCGGTGGCTCGCATCTGTTCGGGGCTCAGTCGCTCTTCCAGCTTCACGGTGGGCGCCTGCGCCCAGGCCAGCACCGGTATCAGCGCCAACGCGAACAGCCACGGTCGTATCCGCTTGATCTCCATGCCACGGGCTCCGTCCGCGCGGTCGGGCGCGGCTGGCCGTCAGGCTAAGGCGGTTTCATGACAGTTCTGCAACATCGCCGACATCGGGCCGTCACCCGGGCCCGCAACGCGTTGCCGGGGCGCGGCTTCAGCCGGAGCGCCGCGGCCCGAGGATCGAGGGCCGCCCTTCATCGCGGCCGTGCTGCTCGTAGTGCTGGCGCGGGTCGCAGCCGGCGCGCAGCACGTCCGGGTGCATCAGCAGGTAGTGCACCGGATCGAACCCGTCCCTGCCCGGCTGCAGCCCGGCCGCGAAATCGAGCAGGCCGCGCAGCTGGGACGTTTCGTCGTCGCGCGCCTCGAAGTGGGCGCGCAGGGCGCGCAGCGCGACGGCGACATCGGCCGCAGCCATCGTCCCGGATGCCCCCGGCGCCTGCGCCTGCGCCGCCGGTGCGTCGTCGAACAGGATCGCCCGCGCCGCGTCCATCACCGGACCGGGGAAAGCATCGAGCTGGCGGGCAAGCTCCGCCGCGAAGGCCTGGAACTCGGCCTCGCGGTGCCCGGGGAATCGCGCCCCGCGCCGCTCGGGATGCTGCGCCATGAACGCCTCGCTCACCCGGCGGCACAGGCGCTCGTCGGCGAACACCGCGTTGACGGCGCGCACCACGCCCAGCTCCTCGTCGGCCAGGCTGCGGTTGGCGACCGTGTGGGGCACCCGCGCCGCCAGCGCCTCGTCTTCGCCAATCAGCCCGAGGAAGTGCCGCAGCAGGTCTTTCTCCTGGTACCGGAAGCACAGCGTGTCAACCTCGAAGCGATCGAGGTTGCGGAAGTAGTAGAGGAAATCGCCGATGTGGCCGCGCAGCCAGTCGGCGTCGTAGTCGGCGGCCAGCGCGTGCGCCTTCACCAGCTGCAGGTACACCGAATAGCTCCAGGCCTTCAGCGGCCGCACCGCCACCAGCAGCTTCACCGACCGGGCATGCTCCAGCAGCACCTGCCTGAGCCGGGAAAATTTCTCCACGTCGGCGTAGCACAGGTCTTCGCTGGAGATGAGCAGGTGGGGCGTGCCGGGGCGACTGGCCTGCAGGATGTCCTGCACGAACGCCTGCAGCTGTGCGGTGGAAGTGGGCGCGGGGTTGGTGAAGATCAGCTCGCGCGCCAGCGCGCTGCCGTTGCCGGTGCCCAGCCCAGGATTGGACGGCGGATACCCCACGCGCGTAAGCAGCCCCGCCTGCGACAGGGCATGCAGGCCGTCCTGCAGCGAACTCGAGCCCGTCTTGGGCAGCCCGGCGTGGATGTAGATGGTGTCGAGCAATCAGGCCACCGGCCAGGGTGGGAGCGATGGCCAAGGATAATGGATCGCCGGCCGGTTGCCCGCCCCTCGCGCTTGCCAGGGCGGCTTGCCGGACCGGTCGCCGTAGCCACAGACTGTGGCGGTCCACGGGCAGCGCACGCCCGCGCAAGCCACGTCGCCATCAAACCGCCGACCGGGGGATCCATGCATCGAAGCCTTCTCATCGCCGCGCTGTGGCTGTGGTGCGCGTCGTCTTCCGCGCAGCCCGACGCCGGCCGCCAGCCCACGATGGACGACCCGATGCTGGCTTCGTACTGCGAGCCCGGCCAGGGTTGCCACAGCTGCGTGCTGCCCTACAGCCACTGGGAAACCGCGGCGGTGCTGCGCCTCCAGGGCGTGCAGCCAGGCGACGTGTTGCTGGTCTCGCCGGTCGACGGCGAATGGACCGTGGGCACTCGCCGGGGCGTATCCACGTGGCAGTTGGGCGTGCAGTTCGGCGCCCGGGGCCAGGAAGTGCTGGAAAGCTGCCAGGACAGGCCGGCCTTGCCAGGCGCCATCCAGCCGCTGGACGGCGAATGGGAGTTCACCCGCGAAAGTGTCACCTTCCAGGGCTGCCCGCCGGAGGTGCAGGAGGACATGGGCGGCATGGAGACCGTACGTATCCCGCTGGCATTCGCCCGCCCGTTCCTGGGCGCACTGGACCCCTCGATGCCAGCGCTGGTGCAAACCGGGCCCAACGCGTTCAGCGCCCTCAAGGCCACGGACATCACGCGCGAGTTTTCGACCGTGACGGTGACGTCGCCACAACGGATGTGGGTGGGCGCTTTCACCAGCATCGACCTGCCGGATTCGGGCGGCACCTGCATCGTCAGCACCACGGCGGTGTTGCTTCTCGTGGCGGAATGAACCCGGCCCTGCGGCTCAGGTGCCGCAGAAGGTCTGCAGGACGCGCTGCGACGGCTCGGGTGGAGCCATGAAGGGCCGGGCGTCCGGGCCGCCATCGTAAGGGCGGCGCAGCGCAGCCAGCAGCGCTTCGAACGGCGCCAGGTCGCCGCGCTCGGCGGCCAGCAGGGCCTCGTGCACGCGGTGGTTGCGCGGGATCACGGCGGGGTTCACGGCGTTCATCGCGGCGGCGCGCTCGGCCGGCGCGCGGGTGCCGTCGCGC